>Ga0181612_156934_pt1 | contig 14614 bp, 7 predicted proteins | sample HoacroProtozoa21_FD_119630 | JGI IMG/M metagenome (GOLD analysis project Ga0181612, IMG submission 119630) | Hoatzin crop microbial communities from Cojedes, Venezuel. Combined Assembly of Gp0051906, Gp0051904, Gp0051908 | reverse complement strand
TCTCCATCTTTGGAGATATCCAAAACCCACCTGATGAGGTCCTCTGCAGCCTGCTGTAGGTGACCCAGCTTTGGCAGGGAGCTTGGACTGGGTGATCGCCAGAGGTCCCTTCCAACCCCTACTGTTCTGTGATTCTGTGTGATTTCTGGCTGACTTTCCATAGTGATGTCAATGCTTAGGTGGTGACCTAGTTCTCTAAGGCAGCTGTACACTTCCTTCCAGGATACCTACTGGTTTAGTAACACAAAAGCACTTAGACACCAGATTCAGATTGGAGAACGGCCTGAAGTTTGGATGCAAAATTAATGTAAAGTGGGGGTGTGGGTGTTAAGCTAGCAATCTTGTGTCTGTAGTTTTCTTTGAGAATTTTGTTACTTTCTATGTCTCACTAGACCTGAAATGATGGAGCACATTCTATCTCTTCTGCTCCCTGTCCTATCTGAGGAATGCAATTTAAAGAAATGCTGGGATAGTAGAAATAATAGGAGTCAGATTGCATGGCAGTAGAAGAGAAGGTCACCGAGGTAATTTGAGCAATTCAAATCATTTATTATGACCTTGGGGTGAAAATTCAAAGCAATTCCCATGGCATCTAAGCCAGCATGCCTAATTTCTGGGCTTGATCCTCAGTCCTGTTCAGGTTCTGTTTAAAATTGTCTCCAGCCCTTGAGGTCTGAAGTAGCTCGTTCAGCAATTTTCTCCCCTTTGTGCCCTCAGTGTAAACAGGGCAGAAATCAGAGATCAGAGAAGCTAAGATGCAGCTTCTCGCAGTGGGAAGTCATTGCATTTCCTAGGGTCTCCACAGCACCAAATCACCTTTTTCCTTTGTGTTGCTGAGTCCTTGCTCTCAGTAAAAACTGCAGATGCTTGTTTGGTCCCTGGGCTATGCATTTTACCCAGCTTTAATCTTGTTTCTTTCTGCATCCTGTAATGTGTTTAAGAAACCTCAGTGGAGTCTGTCAAGGCTTTTACTTTGATGGCCATGTATTCACTGTTGTGCAAGTGAACCAACAGCATCAGCACCACCCTGAAGTCCCAAAGACTGCGTTAGCCAGTATGAGCTCAGCCAAAAGCAATTACAACTAATGTGATCTTTGGCTTGCGTGATGGATCACAGGCTATAATATTTCCTTCTTAAGAAATCATATTAAAACAAAGAACTGCGTTCCTGTGGCTGAAGAGACAACAGAATAATAAAATGCCATCCCCAAGCCAGCTCAGCCGACACAGCAGGAAGTACAATCTGAAACACAGGTACCACTTTGTTTACATGACAGTAAATCCAAAGAAGCTTCATTGCTTTCAGGGGTATGGGCCTCTGTTTGCTCCTTTGTAGCTGAGAACAACCTCTTACCTGCACCTGCTTGTTTTGCCTGTGCTTGGAAACCCATTTTCAGCAGAAGCAATAGTCATCACCACCAGCCTCCTTGTCTTCTCTGTTCTCAGGCCCTGTACCCAGTGAATTACTTCTTCAGCCTTCCTATTGCTTGTCGTGGCTTGGCATCCCTCCAGGATATGTGGACTGAAGGTCCAAAACACATAATGCAGCCCACACTGTGAAAGATCCTAAAGCCTCTAGAAATCTGTTAATCACTGTCATGTGTCACTGTTCTGGTGCATTAAGTGGCTATCTAGTGCTTAGATGCTGGCTTCCAGGTTAAACCACGACAGTCACACATGGGATGATGAATGCACTGTGTAGAGAATAAGACACAAAATTGCTACAATTGATGCGGTGGTGGTGTGCTCTCAAGTTTCTTGATGATGACCAGGACCAACAAAGAAAAATTCCTGTACATTTCAAGCCACACAGTTACTTGCAGTGCAAGGTCGCCATTAGACAGATTATCACCAAGCAATGCAAATGCTTTCCTTTTTGATTCATTAATGATGTGTTATTTACTGACATGCCAGCTTCTTGCTGAAAGGTTGCAGGTGAAACTTGATTCCAAAAGAAGCCTGCAAAAGAGTTGTAAGGAAACCTGTGTATACCAGAGGATTGAAACAACTTCAGTGGAACTAGGATTTTTGATTGAAATGGTTAAATCTGTGCCCTGTTTGTTTTGATGTAAACCAAGCTTACTTTGGCTTTGTTTTTAAATTGATTAGGTATCAGTTTAAGTTAAACTGAAAGCTGCTCAAACCATAGCATTTCTGTACAGGGAGTTTAAATACCAATTAAAAAGCCAATTTATATCAAACCAATGCAATTTCCTTTTATAGACAAGACCAGAATATGGGAAATTCAAGCATATAAAGATACAGTGAGCAGTAATGAGGAACTCTAGGTAAACAAATTACTATCATGGAAACTGGAGGAGACAAAATAGGATTCTCAGTAGGTGAAAGGAGATAACAAGACACAGAGCAATCAACCTTTAATTAAACATTTCTGGTGTGTCTGAATAGGCTGTAAATACCATGAGGATAGCCTCTCTTTTGATGTTTCAGCTTCTCATCTGTCCCATTGACAACTTATTCATGTCAGGGCACAGAGTACAAAAATGGTGTGTTGTGAAATGTACAAAAAGATTAACCTTTTTTCACCTCAAATCTTGCATTGTCTTGTCCTATCTGATCTGCATATCCACCAGCCATTGTGCAACCATAGTTTCTTGCGTGGAAACTCTGATCGAATCATTTTCTCATCCAGACTGGATTACTGTTTTTCTTCAGCTCTGGTCTCTTCTTCATAACACTTAGTGGTTGCACAGATTTTGTCTTTTGCATCAGGGAGAGTCCTCTTACAAGTACTTACATGGCTGTTTCTCGGAAGAACTCTGAGTCACATTAGTTAATCAGATGAAGGAGCTGAAAGGAATGGCAGAGTGAGTATTAAGTAAAAGAAAATTACATTTGGTTGCTCTTTGCGTGCAATTATACTAACTGAACTGTTGGCATAATGCAATAAGGTATCTGCAGAATTGTATTTTTGTATTAAGCGTCAATTAACACAGTAAATAACAGCTCAGTGCCCTCCTCCCAACAAAAGTAGCATCCTCAACAGTGACAGAATATGTTCAGAGATGGATGGTAGGATCTCAGATTATGTAGGCATGAATTTCTTTATTGCAGTGTTTACACTTGCTGTCTCTGTAGGACTGAAGATAGCAAAGGTGCAATACTGAAAGTCAACATATAACCAGATCTCAACGTAGCAAAGTTGGCTTGACAGAACTACTCTCCAGAGTTAATCATACAATTGAAATAAACAGGGCAATTCACACATTTTAGACCTAAATTGTAAAATTGCCCACTCTTAAGAACTTCAGTTTAAATTGTGCAGAAACTGCTATAAATCTCAGGAGAGGTTTCGAAATAATTTTGCCACCTCCACTCAACTCGATCCTTGTTGTCCAACATGCATTTCTACTATCCTTTGTAATCATGAGCAAACAAATGCCAAAAAGTTAGTAGCATGTCTCACTTAAGAGTCTTTATGGAAGACTCCTGCTAGCTCTTGAAGTGAAACATAAAAGAGAAAAGAAATTTGTTTTCTTCATGCTGCTTTGTTAGTTTCTGGTTCCAGAGGGTAGCAAGAAACAAGCCGTTCTCCTTGCTGTTCAAAGTCATCAACGCCCTTGCCCTGTTATATTGACCACAGATAATTTCCTACAAGGATGCCCTGATAATGTTCCCTTTATCTAGACACTTAAGAAAAATCTAAAGCACAAATCAAACTTTGAGCGTTTCTTTGAAATGATACTCAGGATCGATCTGGCGTAGTTTGTCATCACTGCAGATGCACTTCCTGTTGAACTGAAAAACATGTCCGTGTCTTTCACTGCTGCCCTCATTTGGAAAATGGAAGGACAGAGGTAGAAATAGTAACTGCATAAATAGTTGAAAAGCCAGCCTCCTCTTAGTCTAGCCATGCCTGTGTAAGTGGTTCTGGGATTGCTGGCAAGACTCACTAATTTCTATGATTATTTTATATGCCATTAATATCATTGTGAAGACACATTTAGCAGTTCAGGGACTGGGACTGTGAGCACAACCTAGTTCTTCCATTTACCATCATCTTTCAAGCCCCCACCCCATTAATCTCTGGCAACTTAATCCTGGGAAAGGTAAGAAACTCAAATTACTGCTCACAGGACACTGTTAAACAACAGAACCCGAAGCAAAATTGAAAGGTTTTTCCTTCCTTACATCACTGAATGTGTTTCTTATACATGCCTGTAGTGTATTTTGCCTACAGACTTTGAGACCAGAGCAACCCTGGAATTACTGGTAATGTGTAACTGAGATTGCTTATGCACAAAGTGGAAGGTATATCCCTCCACACATACCATGGTGCCAATGGCAGCCAAATGTTAGTGAGGATGAAGATGGGACAATTTCCTGTAAGCCTCTAATTTCCCATATTGGCCAAATATTCTAAGGGAGCTTGTGGAGGTTTTTACAAATAGATGAAGCAAGTAAGATTAACTCCCTGAAAGACAACTAACAGAATTTATTGCCTTCAGAAGTTTAGCCACTGGGGTTCTTGTGCCCCTGAAGCATGAGACCTTATAACCCTTATTAATGTTTGTTTTTACACTATTGGAAGCAGGGATAGCCTCTGGACCTGAACAGAGGTTGTGGCAGCAAGTTCGCGAACTGCCTACACGTTGTTTTAAAGCACTTCACTAGTGCCTAGTCACTCTAGGTTCCAAAATAAGCCAAGTACCATGGTACTTGGTTGGTAAATTTCTCAAATCACAGTAATTTTTTGGTTTAGAATGAGTTGAACCTTGGTTCAATCCAGCTTAATTTAACAAATGCCAGTTAATATATTTAAGCCCTTGAGGTATAGCTAAAATGCTTATGTCTGTTTCGTGATATGGAGTTTGTGCTATATGTGCCAATGAAATTGCTTTTTACGTTAGAAGTACAAAAGTGCTTTAGGCTTCGCTCCACTGTTTTCTCTTCATTGCTGGTGGTTATTTGCAGCAGTGCCTGCAGCAATGCTGCTTTAGACTGCAAGTAGTATCAGAGCTTCAAATGAATTAGTCATTTTAAGCCTTGTGACATTTTGTTCTTTTTCTTTTCCAAGAGCGGGACAGTACTCCCCTTTGCAGTGGTTGAAATACAGCGCCATTAATTGTGTGCATTTTACGTATATAGTCAGGCTGTTTGAAAATTAGAATTTCTGCTCTGCAAAAGCAAATAAGTATGAATGAGTGTGTGTGCAAATATATCAGTAAATCTAATTCGGAAAGAAAAATAGGGAAGAAGAAATCTTTAAAAATCTATTTTACCGAGACAAAATGGCATTTCCTGTAAAATGTTGTTGCTGGGACCTTAGCAATGTGTTAGGGTGGCTGCCAGGGAGCTTGAGGAAGGCAGATGTGTGGGTGAACAGGCAAAAAAACAAACTGGGGATTCCATCAAATGAACTGATGTCTAAATTATTCACTGAAATGTAATACTGCAGTTCTGAATCTCAGTGTAATCTTCACTTCTTTTCATCCCTCCTCCAACAGGAATTTCAATTCTTTAAACCCAATTAGCATCTTGCAGCTGTCAATGACAGAATATACAGGGACCTTATATTTGGCTGCCTCTTAGTTTTCATCATGGGAATGCTCAGCTCTTTCGGGAAACCAGGCATCTGTAACTTGTGTGAGGTTGGGCAAACTTCTGAAATCTGCTGGTTGCTTGGGAGGATTTAGACCGGAGAGTCCTGCTTTTTTTCCCATTGTGTGAGCATGAGGTGCCACCGATGCTGGGTCTGTTCCACGCTGAAGAAGGAAGGAGAGGTATGCTCTGCAGTATGCAACAGACCACAGCTGTGCACCGATGGAAGAAATCTGTGCTTCTCACCTAGCTGCTGAAGGATTTTCGATTCAGTGCTGCTGCTTTAGTCTCTGGAGATCAAAATAATGCTTCAGACTGGATTACTGTAAACTGCTGTGGCGTGCAGCAACCTGTAGAAATGCTCTCTCTGAGCTCAGGAGACATGCTGCAGTCATTTCTAGAATCAGGAGAAAATCAGTACTTTACAGGGAGTAAATGGTTATTCTTACTTCAGAAAAGAAGTGGTGGGTTGTCTAAAATGGGCAGTACTCTGTTACTGGATTAGTGGTTTAAGATCTTGGGCTGCTGTTACATCTGCAGATTGAGGGTTGGCTTTGCGAAATGTTTAAGAGAGCAGAGGGAGGGAAGTGCGAAGTTTTTAGCCTATATCCAGAATTGTAACTAAGACCCATCTGTCCTAATTATGTTGAAATGAGGGTTGAGTTCTTCCCATGCCATATTCTGTCCCATTTAATTCAGTGACAAAGCTGTTACGTATTGGACTGACTTTCGGTATCATGTATGAAAGTGCATTTCAGCAGGAGGAGACTGTTTGCAAGTCAATGCAGCAGTGACAGATGAGATCACGCAACACCGGGCTGTAGGTTCTACTGAAATCCTTGCTGGTTCAAATCGGGTGCAGTCTCCCCATGGACTTCACTTAGGCCAGACTTCCTCCTGCAGTGTTATGGGCATTGGTCACTGTCCAGCTCTGCTGCTTCTGAAACATGTCTTCTCCCATTCCTGTCTTACCACCTGCCTGACCAGAGCAGGTAAATGTGTCTGCTAGCACTGACTGCAGCAGCTGCAGAACCTGGGAGGCTTTACGTATAACCTTGTGTATATGACTGTATCGATTACAACAGGACCACTTTTGAAATCTGAGATACCTCCTGTGCTCAGTCATCTCCAGGTTCCTTACGTCACGCTCCCTGGCGTAATATATCTGTGTTTTTTCAATCCCCAAACCTCTTGTACTCCATTTTCTCATACTCCATACTTCCATGAGGAAGAACTTCTTTACTCTGAGAGTGACAGAGCACTGGAATCGGCAGCACAGAGGCATTGTGGAGTCTCCTTCTCTGGAGATATTCAAACCCCACCTGGATGCTGTCCTGTGCAACCTGCTCTAGGTCAACTTGCTTTGACAGGGGGGTTGGACTAGATGATCCCCAGAGGTCCTTTCTAATGCCTACCATTCTGTGATTCTGTGATATATATTAGTTCTAGCACTTTTTCCTCCTTCTTCTGCAGCTGTCCTTTGGTCCTGAAGGACAATACCTTCATACCTCCTAGTGTAATACCTAAGAAGAAAGGGAACGAAAATGAAGAGGTGAGAGACAGAACAGTATGAAAGAGGAGAAAAGAAAGAATAAGAGAAGAGATAAAGTTAAACAGAGAGAAAAAATTAGTTTGTCTTAATGCTTTTATCACTGCAGTTTCATTTCATTCTGGTTCCTAGCATAAAGAGAGAGATGCGAGCTGTGGAGATGAAGAGGGAGGATAGTATGTTCACAGCTGACTGGAAGAAGTATTAGCTAGTTTTCGTTTACAAAGAGGAGCAAATATGTTTGTTGAACCAGCCACACCAGGCACGTGAAATTTGCTATTGAGAAAAAGCATGTAATGGACTACAGACATAGAGAAGCTCTCAAGAGAGATCTGTGAAAGTACTTACACAAAATATAAATCCTACCACCATAACAAAGCGTGCAAAGGGCAATTGTTCCAAACACCTGCGTTCAGCTCATCAGTTCACTGATCATACCCTCGTGATTCAGTTTTGCTAGAAACCTGGTGATCTCCATGACAGCCTTTCAGTATTAGACAGTAAAACCTCCACATGCAAATGTGTTAAAGTGTTATAATCATGCATTAGAAAACATATGGTAGAAATTTGTAATTTGAGTTTCATGCCTTTGTCGTTGTTATTGCACACCACCTTTCTCCTCTAACCTCAGAAGGAGACAAGTAAATACAGACTCAGTAATTTCCTGTTGAGCTTGCCTTCTTACAGTTTTACTAATTTATTTCATCATGCAAACACTTTCACAGATGTGTCTGACGATGTCCTGCAGTACCATTATACACCTTTCCTCAAAAGCAGATTACCTGTGCTGTGGATGGCTTGCTTGGGGTGAACATTTGCTCCTCTTTGCATGGAGAGCTCACTGACATTGAAGCTAGTATAAATCCGTATCTTAAAGGCCAAGTTCTCTCCCCATCTGTCAACCCATGTCACCCCATCTCCTCTGCACACTGGAAAAAAAGATCATAGGCAGAAAACAGTACAGAAGAAGAAAGCAGAAGAAGACTGAGACAGCAATAATAATGGGTCATCTTTCATGGAGCAGCAGAAGTTCAATGAAGTGAGAGGGAAGTTATAAGTTCACTTCTTAGATGAAACAGTGATTTGGAAACAAAGATAGGACTAAACCCCACCTTCTGTCCCTGCTAGGGAGGATCCAATCACTAGGCAATTTGATGATTGCAGACATGGCAAAAGTGGGTTATCTAGTTTCTGACAGTTTAAACCACTTATTTCTTCATAAAAACAAAAAGCACTTATAAACCATCTGATCAAATTGCCATACAGTATGCATTGTTTATCACAGATTGCAATTAAAATGCAATGTTTTATTTCATTCTTTTACATAAAGCTTCTGTGAGAAGGGATATTAAATCTAGCTTTTTCTGCAGAGTGACCGTTATGATTTGTTTAGATAGATCTTGGAAAATTCATACAATTAGAAGACTGTCTTTAAATCAGGTATCTTTCAATAGATTTGAGAATGGCGTATGTCATCTTGCTAAAGAGACGAGCCAAGTGTTCAGCTTCTCTGTTCAGAGAACTTAGTGAATAAATATTGATATGAGAAAGTTCCATGAGGCAGCTGGGAACAGTTATGAAGTAGACTCTCTTGCTCATGTGATACAGGAACTTGAAGACACTCTGAAGCAAACCTCCATCAGACATGTGTGAAACTATGGAAAAACATATTGCAGTAGGCAAAATCAAGTTAACTCTTTTCTTTAAAAAAAAAATGTTCAGCAGCATTCATGTACCAGGAAATACAGGCACAGCAGAAGCAGAGGTTCTCTGCAAGCAATGGGAGTGAGTGAGCAGGAAAACGAGCAGCAGGGAATTTTATTTCCAGATATTGCTAGTTCCAAAACAGTTTTCAGTAGGCCTTGATCCAGTTAGACGGTCAAGTAACTGCTGTACTGTATACTGACCTATGACATCTGCCACACGCAAAATTACACAAGCAAGAAATTCAGAGAAAGCATAAAAAGGAAGTAGAGGCTGGGACTGTTTTAAAAGTAAAGAGTCAGTCTGTGTCGAGCTGAGTTCTTTCAGACTGTATTACAATTTGGGTCTACAATGGGACATCTAGAAGGACCAGAAAGCTTAGGAATTACTTGTTGGCAAGCAAAACTTTGAAGGCTTTTTGAAGGCTGAGTCGTATCCGGACACCAAGGACAAGGAAAAGTTCAAAATAATGTGGGAGATAGACAGAAATTTGAACTTCAAACTTCAAGACTGTAAAATAAAACAAAAGTGTAAAATATCACTAAACAAACCCCTGTATTTGGGGAAAGATGCAAAAACTTCAAAGAATTCTATCGCTTTGCAAGAATCTGGGAATATCAACAGAGTCTTCACAGCATAAACAGAAAGGATAGCAAGAGTAACAGTAACTCCAAGGAATTTTTCAGAGAACTGGTAATATTACAGCAGAAGATAAATGGACCACATCTGAAAGCCAGTACAACATTTAGATTTAAAGGCATACGTTCTTGGCTTCACATCAAGTGCACTCCAATGCCCAAGCCAAAGGAATATTCCAATGTGCCAAAAAGTTTCCATGTCATGGCTGACCTTTTTACATTTCCACCACCTCTGGTTATCTGGAATTCATAATATTGATCCTGCACAATAAATGTAAACAGTTAAGCTGTCCACTGATGCATCCTAGCAGATGTTTTTCTGAAACCACTTTAAAGCCTCACTTGAAAACAGATTCAAACCTGGAAGACACTACAATGTAGTCCTTGCCAGATCTGATACCACACCATCACGTAGTGGCATGAATTTAAGTTTTTCTCAGCAAAGTATGATTTGAGACATGTTACTCCAGTTCACTGACAGAATTAGTTGAACCATCTTTATTAATGTGCTACAGCACACAGCTTTATAAACTGCAAAAACGACAAAGCTTTGTCCTAAAGCAAAAAATGTCAAGTGTTATTTAACTGAAAACTTTAAACCGGAATGCACTATTTGAGAAGTTTGGTCACATTACTGAGAAAACACAAATACAGAGGAAAAGGAATGCAAAAATAACATCCAAATGACGGGGGTCTGCACTTTAAGCTAATAATACTGTACTGGATGTAGAACAGCAAATGCAGATGGTAGCACAAGGTCCAGATAGGCACCAGCAGCTCAAAGTCAGTTTCATTCCCAGAACTGAGAAAGAAGGAAGGAACAGATACCAATTTGGAGGTGACATACTCAGATGAGAACAAACATATAGCATACTTACACTATTGAGCAGGAGAACTAGTGGATTTGTCTTCTGACAGCACTGAGGCAGTTTTAGGTGAGGCAAAGCATCATGGACTGTAACAGTACGTCCACTGGTAATTTAGGTAATGGAGCGCTTGTAAGAATTTGAAATTGTGCCTTTAACTGTTGCTAGCATTATGCATGCCTAGAAAAGCAAGCTGTGAATAATTGCTCCTTTAAAGAACTGCTGGTGGGGAGCTGTGGGGCTGGCTATCGTGGGACAACATGCACACTAGCAAAAGCACCAAAACACAGTGCAAGCGCTTACTGTTTCTGAGTTACTACTGAGCACCATCCACCAGCATTACTCATCTGAAAACATGCAAGACAGGAAAATAAACTGACGTTTTTAAACATTTACTTCTATGAAGAATTTTTGCTCATAACATCTGCAATTAAAATAAATATCATTTGAAAAAAAGAACAGAAGTCTGAAACTCTTCCTTCAAATGCTATCGAGCTTCTTTAAATTCACAAATTGTTTAGAAGTGTAAAAGTACAATTGGGAGTTCCAAGTGAAATATTTTGGCATATGTTTCATATTCTTCAAACTAGAAAAATCGATGTTTTCCTTGTGGTGAACTATCGGCTTTACAAACGCATAGCATATGCCTTACCTACTTACAGACCTTGTTATCCTTAAAAGCGGGAAAAGTACTGAAAGTCAGTAACACTATCTGGTCTTTCTTAACTCCTGTTGTCAATATGCGGAAATGTCAGACCCCATGAATTACACAGGAGTCCATGGAGATCATAATTCTTTGCTTTGCTTCATATTTACTTTTCATTCTGGTTCTTCATTGTCCTTAGGTAAATTAAAGCTACTATATGTGAAACTTGATCATTAGAAAGTATTGGGTTTAAGGCAGAAATTAAGTTTAATCACAGTTTTTATTGTCTTTTCTTCGCTAGTAAAAAATTCAAACTTATACTTCGTCTTCTGCTCCCTTACAATCTTGAATTAAAAGCCACTATAAACTGCTTCCTTTAAGAACATCAACAATTAAAGTTGCTCCTTTATACATTCATAATAAGTTAGGAAATTAAAAGCAATTTGTACAGCATTGTATGTACACTGACAGATCAATACCACGAACCACATTGGCCCATTATTTTCTAATACACCTGTTAGTATATTACTTGACCTTTAAACTGATGTTTAAAAATACAAAGTAACTGGTCTGTAAACGAAATCAAGCAAGTATCCCCCAGATGATAAAATTTCCACGTGCAATTGTATGTGCAATTACTAGGAGATACCTGAATATGCTTCAAAAAGGAATCTTTTATACTTTAGTTCACAGATTATTACAGAGATTACATTGAAATTCAGATGCAGAGTATTTCCAAATGCCTAGCTTTTGGACCTGTACTTCACAAACCACAGAGAACATACACATTCAAGAAATTAAAGAATATGACAAAAATAAGAAAAGATATGTGGCATTTCCTACACACATTTGCTCAATCATATTTGTGACTGGAATTATCCTCTAAAATGTCAAACCTGAAGAGGTACACAGTCAGCAAAGTTTTAGGTATTAATGACTACCCACATCCTACCCATTTTGTATTTGTCAGGCACATTATTATACAGATACTATACAAAAACAGCATTATAGTGGATACAAAGTTTCCAGACTATGGAAATAAATCCCATAATAAAATTAGGTCAAAACAATTTTACATTGGATTTTCCCATTCTTTTTGAAAAAGGAAGAAGTAAGTAATTCCTTACAGCTGCCCTGGTATAGCTCTGTTTACATATTATGTCAAGTTTCCAAACCTCTCTTCATTTGATTTGTTGACACAGTGTCCAGTAAAATATTCTGGATCATTAACTGGGCCTAAATATTTTTTCTGTTTTGTTTTACATAAACATGTGGTTGGTTTGTTTTTTTTAATTCAGAACTTATCACTCATCCTAACAATGATATGATGTTCTTAAGGCACAGTTGAGGAAAATTTCACAAAGAGGGATTTTCCTGTTTTACGCATTAAACCTGTGGATCAGATGGAAAGTATGACCAACAGCTTGTTTTCTTATTCTGTTCTAGACCCTTTCAGGACTTTGGAAAAAGAAGCTGGTTTTCTCTTTTTAAATATGGACACAGAGCACATCTCCGGCTGTTCCTGGCATCACCCGGGCAGACTTTGGCTGCTTGTCTCCACATGAGGAATTTTATCACTGAACCAAAATGAACAAGATGAATTGACGGCCTTGCAAGAGCAACGATTAATGATTCCATCGTTCTTCATGGGTAACAAGTTTCCACCCCATCTCTACAGCTCTCTGCTTCATAAGCCCTTGTGTCTTCCTTGGACAGAGCCAGGCTTTAAGTACCCAGTCACAATTTCAAATTCGAACAGATGTAGTGATTAGTTTCTACTGACTCTGTCTGTTCAGCTATGAACTTCTTCCTGCCGGGCTGGTAAATGCTGATGGGAAAGAAAATTGGACTCCATTGTTTTGAGTTTTGGGTTGATTTTTTTCATCTGCACAGTCTCCTGGAAGCTGAAATACAAAACAATCGAAATATCCAAAAGACAAAAAAGCGAAGCAAACAGACATAAAATTAAAAGAAATTATTGCCATCTAGGTCAAATAAATCTAAGGAGATAATCCACTTATGACAGTCTTGCAATGTCCACTAGTGGATGAATGCTATAACAAACATATAGTAAGTAAAATAGATCAGCTAAAAGACATCACCTTTCATAAACACATGCGCTGAGTAATTTTTTTCTGTGCTTCCTCATGTCTTCAAATAAAATCTTTTAGATTTCATAAACAAAGTTCTGACATTGATGAAAGAAAAGTAATTATTAGTATGACAAGTCCATTGCTAAGACAGCTAGGTTGATGTCTAGCTCATAGGAATTCCCCCCCCATTTTCTCACTCAGCCAGAACTTAAAAATGTGTGAAGAAATCTGACTAAACCCCTTAAATAATTGGTTAAGTCTTATAATTTTAGAAACTCTAATAAAAGTACTATTGAAAATCATTAATAATTCTATACCCTTACAAGCATAAATCAATTTCAGTCACAACATGAAGTATGTTTCAGGAATGTACTTGATAGTACATTTTTCAGTATAACACTAATAAAACTTACATAGCTCATCATATAAGCAAAAGTGTCTGATGCAAAGTGTCTTGTCTATCTTGATTACACACCAAGCCACAAAGCCCCAGGTACATGCAGAGAGAAAGAAGAGCAGTAGCTTAGGTTTAAAGCTCACTTCCATAGGATAGACAGTATGGGAGCAGGGATCATTTTGTTGGAGCAGCACAGGAATGAAACCCAGCACATCGGCTCTCTGCAGGGTACGTGCATAATTTCAAGATGTATTTTACTCTGCCCTATGGGCAGAGATTGAACACTGGCCTGTGTAGCATCAGTACGGCCCATGAACTTAATAGTGCAGATAGATAGAAAATAGACTGGTATTTGGCAGTAGTTCTATACACCACTGCTTTCTATTGCTAGGCAGGGTGCAATCCTAGCCAAGAGTTTCATCTGTCTGCTCTGGAAATTGCCTTATTTGTCCTTAAAGAGGTCCTCTTCCGAAAGACTACACGGAAATCCGAAAATGGATTTCAGTCACGCAAATCCAATGTTGCAATCCTGAAAAATTCACTTCACAAGCACTTCATTACTCCAACACCCAGCAGCATCTCAGCTTTGGTAGAAAGATCTCTTTGGCATCTATCTGACGGATGAAGCTGACCAAGTTTTCAAATTTCAGGTATTTTTCTACCCATGACCCTCTCTGATCCCCTGTGCAGTTTTATAGTACACTCAATAACTCAATACAGAGGTACAGGATCAAACACCATGCAAATATCATGCAAAATACAGCTTGAAGGAAGAGCTGCTGCTTCTTCACTTAGCCCGTATTCCATTACACAAACTGCTCCATGGTGCAGCCTTCACCTAAAGTGAGGGAAGCCCATCTTCATTCCTTTCTCTGCCTGAGTAGAGGAGCATGGCCAGTAGGTCAAGGAAGGTTCTCCTTCCCCTCTACACTGCCCTAGTGAGGCCCCATCTGGAGTACTCTGTCCAGTTCTGGGCTCCCCACTTCAAGAAAGATGAGGAGCTACTGGAGAGAGTCAGCGGAGGGCTACAAGGATGGTGAGGGGACTGGAGCATCTCTCCTACGAGGAGAGGCTGAGGGAGCTGGGCTTGTTTAGCCTGAAGAAGAGAAGGCTGAGAAGGGACTTTCTAAATGCTTATAAATATCTCAAGGGTGGGTGT
>Ga0181612_155307_pt1 | contig 14615 bp, 7 predicted proteins | sample HoacroProtozoa21_FD_119630 | JGI IMG/M metagenome (GOLD analysis project Ga0181612, IMG submission 119630) | Hoatzin crop microbial communities from Cojedes, Venezuel. Combined Assembly of Gp0051906, Gp0051904, Gp0051908 | reverse complement strand
TCTGACCCCTAACTAATCGGCATTGTAGAATAGATCGAACAAAAAAAGCCCAGCACAACAAACAGATGTGCTAGTAAGTTGATAACAGTTGCCACCAACAGGAAAAGATGACTTTATCCTGAAAGGCAAATGAAACCACCTGACACCAGATGAAGAACAGTTCACAGGTCCTCATCACCATGACACTGAAAAGCGTATCAGAACATTAACCTGGCATTGTCTACAGGAAGAACTGGCAGTGGTAAGCAGTAGCAGATCTACATTACAATCAATAGCTCAGGCTGGCATGATCACCTTTTGCTAAGTATGTTTGCGAAGTACAGTAGAAGTTAATATTCAGTGAAAGTTCAATAGCCACCTTTGATTCAGCACACTATTCCACAGCAGGAGATTTTCCTATTACTTTGCAAATAGGCATACTGACAAAACACGAGATAGCTAGTGTCAGCCATGTGCTATTGCACGTTTCAATCTAGGCCATCATTGTACAGCAGATGCAGTGCAGACTGAGCTTGTGCTGTTCCCTTCATGTGATTCACTGTTCACAACAATTCTCAATCCCATATAAGCGTTATAGTGAGAGTACTGAAGCCTCTCTACACATGTATCAATATGCTGATGCATGAGCCTAGTTTGCAGCAGTACAGTGCCATACTGTGAATCCAGTGATGCCCGCATGAACAAATGCACAGAAGAGCAGCTCACAACTGACACAGTGCATCCACCAGTCCAAGCAAGCATTATTGCAAGAGGTATCCTCGGGATATGAGTACCAAATGGATGCTCTCAGTTTCCAAAGCTGAAAACAATGAGAGCTGTTGGTTATGCTACTTCAGCTGATTGAGCTCAACTCCAGCTAGAATTAAAACTACGTTCATTCAGTCTGTGTGAATTTATGATAGCAATAAAAAGCTTCAAAATATACAAAATGTGTTCATTGGCATTTTAATGGCATGTGAGATGCACAGATAACTGTCTCCAGCACACAAGGGGCTGGTGCAGCTCCCGCAGACTCAGCTAGAGGGAGGCTCCTTCCTTAACAAGGACCATCAGGGAGCTCTTACTGCAGCAGTACTAAACTTTATAAAGGAAGTAAAGGTATTCCTAATATAAAGAGTACTCGTAATTCTTGCTACAAGAAATCATACAGTTTTCTGCACCCTGGAAAAGGATTTGGCCAGTCTTGGGAAAAAGAGTGAGAATTCATGACCTTTGGCACTTTCCAACTGAACCCAATTTTTCAAAGCACCACCATACGTAGAGGAACCAACAAAGGAACACAGTCATGGTGCAGTGCCAAGATCTCCTGCTGTTAACACAGAAGAGAGAGACTGAGATCTGTTAAAAGTTACAAGTGAGTGACAGGTTTGCTCTTTGGTTATGAACAAAGCCCTAAGTTGGGACATAGATTTAAAATTTGGCAGGCTTCTAGTTCAATTGCAAGGGCATCAGATTGTTCAATATGATTAAACTTAAATGGCAAAAGACACTTGAGGTCATTATTTTCGTAAACTTTTTGCTGTTTCTCAAAAGCTCCAGTTTGTGGAGGTATATATTTTTTCTGCTTAAAGACTGAAGCAGTTCTAGATGTCCTTCACTTGTGTCTTGCTTTCTAAATTTGCAGCAGTCCTGCCTTTCAGATTTTAAGACTTGCTCTCTGTGCAGAAATTAATTGAATTCTAGGAAAAATATCAAAGTTCTTAAAAGATTACTAAAAAAAAAATCCCCAAACCCAAGACTTTAAAAATGTTTTTGAGAGTTCTGTCATCAAAAAACATGACCCTTTAGTATGCAAATACCTTTCCTCCAGCTGTTTTTCCTCGAAGGATAATCTTATTTCCCCTCACAGAATTGATTTTCCTTTATTTTAACTTAACTCTCAAATTACTCATGCAAGAAAGATTATACCTAATTATGTATAAACTGAAAAATATTTTACTTTGTAATGTAGACAGTAAACTCTTTGAACTACCATGTAGTCAGTGTTACCTACAAAGAAACAGTGATGAGTTCACCTGACTCTTCTAGTGGTTTTCTAAAGGTTCCATCACAATATAGCTCGGCAGCAGTCATATATGCGGAGCATTTACCCGAGATACGAAAAATAAATCAGTGCAGAACTTGCTTGATTTTATCTACTTCTAAAAAGTCCAAAACTTACACCAGATTTAAACAAAAGAAAGAACAACAACAACAACAACAGAGAAAGGACTCAATTCAGACCTAATGCAACAGACTACTTGTGTCAGTTCCGAAAACTTCCAGGAGTAGAACAAAATTTATTCATTGCTATTCTGCACTGTTGTATAGACAGTGACTGGTGGCACAGCTACTTAATAGAGAAGTCTGCATTAAATGAACAGCCAAAAAATTTTAAATTAATTAGAATAAAACAAAATGCATAGACTGACTCATCATACTAGCAGTTGTAATTTATAATTAATCCACAACTACTTCACAAAGCTTTGTGCTCTAGACATTTAGTTCAGAGAGCACGCACAACTCTGATTTCCTTGGAAGCAGCGGATATTCAGCACCACTCAGAAACAGGCCAAGAAGCTTAAAATGAAAAGAGTAGTCAGTCTATTATTGTGGAAGGAATTACAAGACTGGAAATGGAATTATACAACTTGTATTTACTTTAAATCCCCGAAATCTGTCATCACCTAGAAGGAAGTGATTTTACAAAATGTTATTCTACACTGATTGAGAATCTCATCAATCTATGGTATAAATGCTGTTCTTTCTTTGTGTGTGTGTCAGTAGCTTCATTTCTTTGTTTTGATTCATAAGAAGTGGATTTCAGGACCTAACTGTGAGAGAGAGACATGCCCCAACTGTCTTCCAACACATGGGAGACGTCAGCAAAACTCAGAGCAAAATATAGCCTGTATCAAAAGGAAAAAACACAGAAGAAGTGTGTAGCAATAATAGATTCCCAGTAATACAAACAGTACCTTGCAGAGATTTCAGAATTGTTTATACAACATAAAATGTTGCAACACATACTTCTTTGCTACGCAGTAAGGGACATTTTATCGTAAGTATGATACTTTGCATCTAGATTTCCAGGTACTTTACTTTAACATAGCTGGCTAAAAAACAGTGTGCTCCACATTTTACAAGTGCAAGAACTGAGATGAAAAACTCCTTGCTCAAAGTCTCACAACAGATCAATGGCAGCGCCTGAAATTTGTTTCATATCTCTTGATTTTCAGTGATGCATCACTGAATTTGACACTGTAGGAAAATAGGATAGGTTCCTGAAAATTAATTTAGAAGGTTCAGCATCTGATAAAGTAAGTAATTAATTGAAAAATGGCCACATCAGCAATTCCCAAAGTTACCTTGAAAACTGGAAAGTTCATGGAAAGTCCCAGAATATCTCTACTAAACAGAAAATGAAGAAAAAAGAAGGGCTGTGATAGCCCCTGGGAATGGTAGAAAACAAAATACAGCAGCTGAGAAAAATCAACAGCCTACAGTGTTTGGGGCTAAAATCATATTTTTCTGATAGCTCCAGAGGAGACTGTGAGTCATGGCAACTTCTTTCATCGATTCTCCAAATGAATACTTTTCCAAGATTTAAACCATACCGTACGGGAATCTGCTTCATATCCTGTCCCTGCTGGAGGAGCGCCTGTCTTTGTGGGTGCTTAACCTGGGATGGCTACCTCAACTTTAAACAGCAGTGAAATCTGTCATTTGAATTCAGCTCTCAGTAGAAATTCAAGCCCGTGGGAGAATCTGAGCTTGAATTCAGCTATTTACTTAGCTAAAAATCCAATAAACTTGTTTCACTGCTGTTTTAATCCAGGTTAACTATGACTTCATTTATCTGTAGGACAAATACACCACTGATCTCGAGGCAAGTAAACAGTCATTTTGTACCAGAGTATATATTCATGTGATCAACTCAGTAACAGTTTGAGTTACATGCTAGTAATATCAAGATACAAACCAGGCCCTCTTACTGCTGGCACAGCCATTATTTCAGTTTTTCACTTTTCTTTTAATATCTGTGCCTAAGGTCTGTTTTGGCTAATTCATAAGCTTGTTTTCTGAAGACAAACTTAATCTCAATGGTCGCTTTATGTGGGAATTCCAACTGCACGGGGTGTGGGTGTGTGTGTTTGAAGTACTATATACTGATGCCTGTAGATAGTAAAATCTATAGATTATGTCCCCAAATTATTCTCTGTAGCCACTAGGGCCATCTTCCCCAGGCTTGTTATACAACCAAAACAAAGTTGTCTCATCTGGGTGAATAATCAGTCTCTGAGAGTTTCTTCTTTGCTAACATCAGGTTTACAGAGACCATCATTCGAAAGAAAGGGATCATTTACAGGGGTGGAGTAACAAGCTAAGTATAACTAAAACTTATTCATCAGTACATGATCCACTATGATTCGGGGAAAGTTTCAGAAAATCAGGTTAAGATTAAAGAGCAAATACTTTTTTGGTGTGGTGTGTTTTTTCTTTTTTTTTTTTTTTTTTTAAATATATCATGTGCTGGAAGGCCAGCAGCAAGTCACAGAAAACTCATTTTTAATAACCACAGCATACCTAGGCATTTCAGTTATGCTGACTGGTTTGTTGCGAGCAGATGGGTAACATAGCCTATTATTAAGATTGCGTAATACTTCCGATTTATACGATCTGGTTTTAAGTCCAGAAAAGTCATAAGGAACTGAAGCCACTGAGACTGAAGTTCCCCATGCTCAGGGTATGCCTCAGGCTGAATTTATTTGGACATTTTCAGCCAAACTGGTTTGGTCATCTCTAAGCAAAAAGACAGAGAAATATCTATTGTCACTTGACTCCCCCCTCCACTCTTCATCTGTCTTAAAAAAAAAAAGGACAATTTCTCAGGTTATTTTAGTATTTTGAAGCAGTCATAAAATTTTGAAACACTGGGATTAACATTTGGAAGGAAGTGGTCTTATGTCAGGAAGACATGTTGTTTCATCTCCTTGAACTGAACTCTGAATTCAACCATGCATTTGAAAAACCAGGTTTTTTGCACATGCTCAGCAGGATTCTCTTCAATTTTGCAGTGAAAACTCCCCCAAAGATCTTGGTACTGAGCACATGACCAGCATTTCCAGCTGCTGGAGGATGGGCACTCAAAGGGCAAGTGTGAAGGCTGTCCCTGGTGCTATCCATTTCCCCACTTTCCAGCCCCATGAGCAAGCAGCCATTTTACAGAACGCAACAGTAAAAGGATATTTCAGGGTGGGAGAAGAGAGGATTGGGCAAGGAACAGAGACAGCTAGGACAAAGGGGAGAAAAGATGCCAGGGTTGGCCAGGGAGACCATGCTTTCCATGTGATTGAGTAGACCACTGAGGAGAAAGAATTTCTGGTGTTTCAATAATCCCTCAGTCTAAGAGCCAGGGAAGGAGCAGAATATAATTTGCTTGTGAAACCCTGAACTGTTTGTGCTGTGGAAAAAGCCTCTGCTTTCTGAAATGAAATATTGCCGAGTTTTGGATGGGCAAAAAATGCAGTTGTTGGGTGCTAGGGGAAAAGGTGGAGGGAAGATATATCAGCTTGGATTTGAATTTAAAAATTCCTGAAGCTCAAGAAAATATTCATAGATTTGAAACATTGTTTCTTAGCTGGGTCTGGTATTAAAACAGAGTTCTACAGGAAGAAAAGGCAGTTGCTGAACATAACTGGCATTTTAAGCTTATGTCTGTCAAAGGCTGAGTAATCATTAAAAATATAAGTTTGAACGGTGCTCATTAATATTGTGCTTTAGTTTTATGGATGTCAGATGTATAATTCTGCAGAAATCCTAGCTGCAACTCACATGAGGAGTTAGGCACTGAAATGATAAAATCCTAATACAACAGCCAGGGATTTGAAAAAAAAAAAAACAGGCTTCCCATATTAGTAACTACTGTGTAATATCAAATCAAGTCTGCCTCGGGCTTCATTTTTTGTGGGTGTAAGGTGGGAACCATATCAGCCCCCTCACCTCATGGGTTTGGTGTGAAGCTAGAAGAAAGCCTATGCAGCGCTCAGACATTCAGTGGTCGGCACTGCCAAAAAAGTGAAAGGAGAAATAATTAATTCTCTGTTCAGGCAGGGTTTTAGTAGTGGGGTACAAAAGGCTTTGTGCCAAACAATGAATTTAATACAGGATTATTAAATGAGCACCATCTATCTTGTGCACTGAATGAAGCAGGTATCCTGTCAGAAACATGGCGTAGCATCATAATTAAAACTGGCCCTATATATGGCAAAAAGTCTGAATTAAAACTGCATAGGCAGGAGTGTGCAGACAGGGAATTACTGCCTGGATTCTTCAATTTGCAGGCTTAATAATGTTATTTTTTAAAACCTCACTTACTGTTAGCAGTTTAAAATCTGCAATGAAAGAATGGATAGTTTCTCCATGCACAGACACAGCCTTTTTCACTTGACTTATCTCTTCCTCTAATTAACTATGCAGAGTCAAAGCTAGGTCACGCTGTAATAACGAGCAGAGACTTGCATAGGATGCATATTCCCAATTGTACACAACCTACTTACATCTATTATATATCACTCCAAAATTCCTAACTCTACTCTGAGACTTTCACAATGTCCAGAGTAAGCTCCTCCCATTGCAGTAAGGCACAGCGTACAGTAGTGACGCTCTTCTGTAGTTTTCTTAACAAAAGGTGTCAAAGTAATTTCTGTTTATTAAATGAGCCTTTCCACCTTTTTCGAAGGTAATTTTTTTTAGAGGTCAAAAACATGACTGACTGAAGGACACTTATATCTTTCCCAAAAGGACGTTGAATTTTGTCACAAATGCTTATGGACTACTTTAAGCTTTTCTGGGTTAAAAAAAAAACTCCAAGCCTTCAAGAGTACAGAGCGTTCACAGGAATTACTTTACCTGTGTTGTAAATATATCCACCTCTGGATCTTACGAAAGCAGCTGTTTAACATTTCATGTAAACATCACAGTGAGAAACAGGGCTAGGAGAAAAGGAAATGCCTGTCTAACTGCAGACAACTGGAAAGACAGAACAGGATCAATCAAGATGGAATTTTCCCTGTACCCTAAGACTGCCACACCTAAACTAAAACAAAAAAGCAAGAAGGTGCTTATATGTCCAGAAACAGACAGGACTTTAGGGTTTTCCCATCAGCCTAAACCCTGCAACTCTAGAAAGAAAGTTTTCTGAGGCACAAATTCAGTATGAGCTTTAGAACAGCCTCTCTCACAAATGCAAGAAGGAAATAACTTGTGTTTTTGCTTTGACAGATTTGTTAGATCTAATCCAAGAAAGTGAGTAATAGAACACATTCCCTGCTGTTAGAGAAAGCCAGAATTTTAACCAGGTCCGTAGCCAGACTTCAATGAATCCGTTTTTCATTGTTCATCTCTCCCTAAAGTAGATGTGGGGATGTCTTCTGTCTTGTCCCTTTTTAAAAGCAGACTTCCACCACCAAAAAACGCTCTACAAAACAGGAAAATAAACAGAAACCCAAACAAATAAATCTAATGATACTCACTTTCTTCTCACAGTGAAAGCAACAGCTTTTTTTTTTTTTTTTTACATTGTCTCATTTCAGTCAGATTGTTAAAGACTAAATTAAACTAAATAAATATCTCAAGATTTGGAAGACATTCATAACCCAAAGAAAGACACAGCTCATAAACTGTTCAGTATCAAAGGGGCATGAAGTTAGCACAGAACCATAGAAGGAGTCAGGTTTACAGCTACTGAGCGTACCATGGGAGTTATGAACGCGCTAATTTCTACAAGAGTAATTTGGCATTGTGTAGTTGGTAATTTGACAGTGCTCTCGCAAAACATAGCCATTTATCTTATCTGCATAGTAGAAGGAGCCACATCTGTTTAATTTATTCATTCAGGCCAATTTTCTTCCAGCCTTATGTATGAAGAATGTAGTTTTCAACACTTTTTCTTAACCTAAGAGGAAGAATGGCAAAATATTGGCCCTCGGTCTCTGTGGCAGATCAGAACAGCAGGAGGAGGAACTTGTTTATAAGTTTTTCAAATCTCTGGTTTTCAAATACTTTCCAGCTTTTGGGCATTTTGTTGCAGTACTCACAGAAGTCTCTAATTGAGGTCCGAGTTTAAAAAAAAAAAAAAGAAAAGACAAAAAGAGACAGAATACTCCACATTTGATGGAAAACTGAACCTTGACTTTTTCTCAGTTTGCTTCTCTGTGCAAAACAAATCAAGCTAAAGTATTAAGCCACTTTTAAAATTATACCTTCTACATAGCCAGAGCTGAATGCAACAGGTTTGACTATTGTTACATCTAATTAAATGAAGGACTGAACTGGTTTAAAATACATCATCCAGTTTAGACTAGAGCAAGGCAACTTGGAGACTGCTACATGAAAGAGGGTAAAGAAAACATGAATTTATGGAATAACTGTCCTGTAAGTTATAATATTTATTCATCCTGGATTTCATAATTGGTTTCAGTTCTGGTAATCTGGTTTCAATAGCACATTATGGAGGAGTACATCATTGCTCGCCTATTTGTTCCGCAGAAATAACCTTCCATTCACAAAAATTTTAAATTCCTTCACCTTCCACGAACTCGATCGTAATAATAAAGAAAAGAGTAAGTGGTATTCTAACACATAAATGTAACTGTGTATATTCCACATATAGTAAGAAAGAAAATTATATATATGCATTATGCTGGACTCCATGATTTCAATCTCTTCAGTCGCTACTTCTCAGGTCTAATTCTCTGGGGAGGGTGTGTGTGGGAACATCGATAGAAAAGTATCCATAATGTAGACCGGACTGTGCAGAAGGCCATTTCTGAACTATTTCAAATTATCTAGTCACCTGAACAGAATGTTGAACTTCTATGTCTTTTGTTTTTTCTTGCTGTTATCATAGTCTGGCATGTTCTCCATATGGAACAAATCTGGAGAGAAAAATAAATGATGTTTTGGAGATTGGTTTCAAGTGAAGAGATTTCATTTTATAAATATGAAGATTGTACACTATACAGGAAGCTAAAGAGCACAGCTTCAGATACCTTCAGGATATTGTACCTTGACAGTAAATCAATAACCATATTATCAGCCTTTTTCAAAGGATAATAGACTTATCTGTGTGAGTGAAATTTAGAAGACTGAACATTTAGCCCCACCAAACCTGATAACACTTACAACTCTCAATGACTTTGCATATGGGATTAGTTCCCTTGATCTCATCTAAGCATTCTCGACAGACTGCACAGGAAGAAGTCCGATGGAGTCATCCTTGAAGTTATTCAAACACACAAGTCTGTTCAAGATCAATGCATTGGTCTGCAATGTGGGAAATGCCATGAGCTGACCTTTCCTATAAACTTCTGAGGAGCTTCAATCTTTCTTTGTTTATTCAATTAATAAAGTACAGAATCTCTATTTTTTTATGCAAGAATAATTCCCACTCCATAGTCTCATATGTTTTCCTGGATGTAATTTCAACATTGTGCATCTTATTTGATGCCTTTGATTAAATATGTAATGCATTTAAAATATCAGTGTGTCCAATGAAGTGTAAAGAGACATGTGAGAATGAAGTGACTCATGCGATGGGAATTCAATCTTACACTGCCTTGTCACCTATTCTTTTAGGGAAGGAATTAGTTCACAACTTAAGCTTCTGTCACACATTACCAGCAATGCAAACAGACTAGAAAACACATCTTGTACACTCATTAGATGTGGATTTGAATTGCAGAAATCTCATGATATGCATTTTTAAACAAACATCTTGGGTTCTGTGGTTGAGCCATAACTACTCCTTCCTTCTGGAAAAATAAGAAAATGCATAAAAATAGCACTTTACTTCAAGGATTTTGTAGAAACACCACAATTCAAACTTGCGAAGCTCCTTTAAAAAGAGGAGTAATTTCACAGTAGACTAAACAACATCTGTTAGAAGCCCTTCTTTCCAAAGCATCTTCATGCCAACACCCAAGTAAATTTTAAAAGAGGAGAAGCCTTTGTTCAACTGAGGGCTAGGCAAATACAGTAGGCCAAACCTTAAACCTCTGTAAGTTAACAGCAACAGAACAAGGCTGATGGCAGTGAAACACAGTTAAAGTATACTGGCCAAAGATATATTTCGGTATCTAAGGAAAACAAGTTAGAATGACATTGACAGGAGTAGTAAGAACAGTTTCCCACCGCATCTCTGTGTTTTATTTCCCTTCACCTTCCTTTTCCATCAGTGTCTCTGATTCAATTAAAAGACATACCTGCATTTAATTTTCTTTCTTAATGTGGTGTGCTTGCCCCATATACACAAAAGAATTACAAGAGTTTGGTCAAGACAAAACTCACGTACACCAAAACCTAGCTCTGGCATGATGATGTGCCAAAAAAAAAAAAAAGTTGCATCCCAGATTCAACTTAAGGATGGAAGGGGTGCATGTGTGTGTGCTTTAGGTGGTAGCGCAACGTGGCATGTGTCCCTGCATCAGCTGTGCACACTGTTGGGGTTACGCAGTTCCTTCACATTGGTATATCAGGAAGAAGCCACTGACCAGAGGTGTCAGATGAATAGCCCTCTCTGTAAAGCAAAGCGCGGCCTGCATTTTTTCAGGTCAGTTTCTGAAAATGCCGGTAGCACTGTGCTTCCTCACTGGCCACGAAGGGATGGTCCCGAGGCCTGGAGCTTCCCTTCTGTGACTGTGAAGGCGGACATTGTGGGGTTTGTGCTCAGACCATCTGGCCACTAGAATGACATAATCTACCCTCCTCGTGCAGGCAGTCAGGAAGCGTGAATCTCTCTCTTGGGAGATGAGAGGGAAGAACAAGGAACTGAGATGAAAGACCAGCTGGTTGATTAACTTCAACGAACACCGACATATACAAGCTATCCCCTGCTCCATCTCTTCTCGGGTTTATTTACATATGTTACCTTCATCACAGGTAGTATAGCAGAAAGTAGCACAATGCTAATAATAACAAAAGGTCAGAAAATAAACAACCAAACATTTACATGTCATCTATTTGAAATGCCATGTTAGAGACATGGAGCCACTAAATGATCCTGCAAGGAACAGCCATTTTGATAATACTTAGAAGTGCTTGCACGAACTTCCGTTTCGTCGCAATTCTGGATTGCAAAATTAATTTTGAGCAGTTTTGTTCCTTTGAATAATATAGTTAGTAAAAATTAACACAATCTTCCCTGAGTTACAACACTTCTAGAATTCAGTTAGGTTGAACTACACGTTCTGTCCTGAAATAAAGGGCGTCACAAAGAGGCAGCATTGGGCAGGACAGAGAAGCGAGACTTACAAAATAATTATGCAAACAGTAATTTTCTGTTTTCCTCTGTTATTACTGTGACTGTATTTGCTTGATCACAATCTTTTCCTCTTCTCAAACCAAAATTCTCTTCATCTTAGTAAGGTCACAAGTATGTGTTTACAACCTCAGAGTCTATTGTCTCAGAAATGTTTATGTGGACCATTGTATTTTTTTTTTTAAAGCCTTTGTGCAACAAACCTGTCACGAAAAAGTACAGACATAGCAGAGCCCAAATCACTGTATTGACGAAAAACACACAGCAAGTGGAAGTTCTCTTGCTTTGGCAGACGTAAATCCAGAACACAGACCATCACTAAGTATTTTAGAGGTGGCTGTACAGCAGCATCTGGTATATACTCATACACTAATAAGTGCTTTTCTCCCTCTGACTTATCTCTGGAGACCTAAAAGCAGAGAACCAGGAAGACCAGGTAACTACACAGGCCCCAGCTGCTGTGGCGTGAATACGCTGCTCCCTACTTTCTCCACCTGATGCTGACAAGCACCAGAAAAAAAAGTCCGCAAAACTTTATCAGCCCTCAAGCTATTCTTTCCATCTGTGCATTTCTGCACAGTTTCTGATCACCTTTTTTGCATTGTGTTACTAGCTTTCAGGATTTACTCTGACATGCATGACATTTGTTTTGTCTTAAGGCCTGAACAGCTGGAATCAAGAGGACCAACATTTCACTTTTTCATTTTTCAAGAAAGACCCATTACTCCTGATCACAGCACAAAGTGTCAGAATGACTTAGAAACAGGAAAGAAAAAAAAATTTTTTTCTGGCCAATTTCACAATTTAAACAGGAAGGGAGAGGGGAAGTCAGTCTTCAGCGTGAGGTTTTTTTTTAATCTAGGGGCAAGCAACACATTTCTGCTACTGGTCTGAAGAAACACAGTTGCTCTTGCTATGAGTAAACCATTGCAGAGAAAGATGCTGTTTTCACGTGGTTGAAAATACTTCCTCCAGAACTACTGGAAATTTGAGAAGTGAAGTTATACATATGTGATAATCATTTGCATCACGAATGTAAGTTCAGACCTGAACACTGAAACACTTTCTGAAACTTTAAGATAATTCCCGTTTATGAAAGTCAGGTTTACATGGACAATTTTGCACATTTCATTGGATTGTCACTTCACATACATGTAAGTGAAAATTCAGGAAGCATCATTGCTGTCAAAAAGAATCTGCAGTTTATATGTTCATTATTCATCCAGATGTAATTTCTTCAATGGCTTCTGGTTAGAGAAGCAGCAAATCAATTTCTGGCTCATATCCTCAGAAAACACATGGCATATACTTCTGCTATTTCACATTGCAAGAGGATGCCTTCAGAGCTAGATGATAATGGAAGAACCATGTAGGAAAAAATCTTAACCTGGGGAATTTAGAGATCTAAAGGGAATAATCCATGAAATTCTCTTGGGCCGTTCTCTTTGTTGGTGTAAGAAAGGGAAAGCATGTCCACCGATTACAGCAGAATTGCAACAAATTATACTGGGCAAAAAATAGCCTAACCAAAACAACCCACTAATAAATAAATACAGTTAGCACACTGGCCTCTGAGAACAGCTGCTGAAACAGAGAGCACTCTGCCCTTTCTCATGTCCTAAGCAGACAAAAATATATACCTCTGTTTTACATGACAGCTACCCATATCTAAATGTGAAAATAGGGGGGAGGTGAAGAAATAGATTAAAAAGCATATGTCTAGAGACGTCTCTGGCATTGATGTGTATAAATCTATTTACAATCGTTTTTTCTTTTGTGCTAGGTGTGGTAATACCCTCACGGTCTGTCCTCAAAAGAGTCCAAAAGACACCAAAGTTTTGAAGAAGGCAACAAAGGAAAGTGGTATTGATTATGGATTATTAAGTGTATACAAAGATTGATTTACTCCATTTCTTTTCAAAGGACTTGAACAAGAAATCCTCACTCAGGTAGAGAGACATTCTCTATGTTTCCTCACTGCAGTTAATTCAAAGGAGACCAGGGGAAACAATCTCATCCACTATTTGCTTCCAGACCGAGCCCCACTTTTGAAGTTTGACATAGGGACTTTGCTACCTGAGGCTTAAAGCTCTGGTAGCAGATTTCAAGGAGGGCCCAGCGGACTCAGAAGAGCACCCAGCTTCCCCATCAGGTTGCACATCCAACTGAAAGTACACAGAGGTCAGCCTCATGCCTTCTCTCCACGAGTCTCTAAGGTACCCACTTTTAGTCCTTTTATTTTTGCCCCTTAAGAAAACAGAACTTCCATGTTAAAAGTTCTTCATGTGCCCCATATTCATGTGTCCCTTCAGGCAAATCTTTTTCTGGCTTGTTCAGAAAAAGCACTCTGGAAAATCTGCAACACAACCAGCAGAGCCCATGCCCTTTCATTTATCCTAGCTAGACTCCAAAGAAGTACTGCTGATTTAAACAGCAAAGCCTCAGGGTTGTGACCCCATCCCTTGTCTTAAAATAAGTTTTCAGAAGCCAGCCTTGTGCCTGACTTTTTTAATAGAACAAAAAGAGGTTAAAAAACCTCCTGCAAATGGCTCCATTCACTCAAAATGGAAAACCTACCTTCAGGCAAGCACTCTTCAGTCACTAGTAACAGATTAAATTGGAGAGCAAGGAAGCCATAGGAAGGAGCTCTGACTTCGGGCTGTGACTCTACCATGAAAACTCAGATTCCTCAGACAAGACAGGCCCCTGTCTCAGCACTCAGAACTTTGTGAATTTCTGTCTTAAGTAAACACAAATCTGGAATAAAATTTCTAAAGTAGCCTAGGGAAAAAGAGTGGTCCTTCTTATCTTTTGTTACATGTTGAGAGATATTAAGCTAACATCTAACCGATAGCAACATCACAACCTGGGACTTTTTGGAGCACAATAGTCAAAAGCTAAGCGATTATTTCTAATGCTATTTATTTTTTTGAAGCAGCTAGTTTAACTGCTGATATTAATTAACTCTGGCCCACAGCAGCTTCTTCCTTGTTCTGAAGGATGTATAACATAGCTTCTTGTCTGACTTGAAAGACTCCAGACAACCTGAAGCTGAAAGAGATCTTCTGGGATGTGTTGAACACTCCTCCTACTAGATCTATGGATGTTTACATCCTATACTTCCCTAGTGCACAGGAGTCATTCAAACACAGTTCATGAAAACGGCTAGAAGTAGACGAGGTTCAGGAGGAGGATCAGGACTTAATTTCGACAGATGTATATATCAGTGTACAAAGCTGAATAGTTGAAAGATAATTTTCAAATATGTAGCATTACAGCATATTAATTCACATTTTTCTCCTTAAGGAAAGAACTC
>Ga0181612_105877_pt1 | contig 14616 bp, 8 predicted proteins | sample HoacroProtozoa21_FD_119630 | JGI IMG/M metagenome (GOLD analysis project Ga0181612, IMG submission 119630) | Hoatzin crop microbial communities from Cojedes, Venezuel. Combined Assembly of Gp0051906, Gp0051904, Gp0051908 | reverse complement strand
GGTGTCACACTGCGCCCAATTGTCAATTTGTTTCAGGAATTCTTTAATGAGGGTCTTCCTCTCATCAAAAGGACATGCCGCATAATCAAGGACAAGTCCCCACATGGTCTTCTCCTCATGGCACAGGGGACTTACAGGTGCGCTTTCCTTCCAATCGGCAACGGTCTCCCTCCAATCTTCACGTCTTGATATCCCCTTTGCGATTTTTTTCATCTGGGGGACCTTGAGACCAAGCACTTCCGTCCCTTCCACTGGCGCTATGACGGCAATCTGGTTTTTCCGGTACTTTTCATCGCTTAAGAACCTTTCGCCGACAAGAGGCGACAGTTTTTCATTCCTATAGCACTCATCGAAAATCTTCCTGAACACTTTCCCATCCGAAACCATTCCCCTCAGCTTCCTCAGAGGTTCCCTGTTCGGAGAATCAGGGAGCCAAAGTTTAAGGTACCCTCCCTCACCGTACTTCTCATTGATATGGGACAACGTTCTCTCCCTCTGTTCCTTACGGTTCAGATCAGGATAATTTACGATTCCGAACTGGACGCACCTTTTTATTATTGTAAGAGGTTCTATCGCCCTGTCCGCTTCAGCAATTATCTTCCCGTAAATGGTCCTAGGCTCCTTACTGGAAGACGCCCTATGGTCTTCTGCCGCCTGTGCTATTGTTTCTATTTGTTCGGGAGAGAACCATTTCTTGAGATTTGCATCCTCCCTTATGATCCTTCCGCTTTCCAGATGGTGCCTTTCCCTTCCGAACTCTATCCCTAGGTCATGGTAGGATGCCGCAGCGAATATGATGTTACGGTCGACATCATAATTCTTTGATATTTCCTGCGACTTTTGCATCACTTCCCTTATGTGCCACTCCTGGTGCGCCTTGTCAAAATGCGCGTAACGGGGCATTATTTCCCTTTCCACATATTCCACCAAAGACTTGTTCACTTCGGGATAAGAGTATTTTACGGTCGATGAACCCATATTATCTTCTCAATTTTAATCACTTACGCTATTTGTCATCAAAAAGTCACAGGTCCCGTAATGACCTTGGCAGTATCGGTAAAAGCCTTCCACTCCGCCTCCCAAGACTTGTCCACGTTCAAAGTATCCACCCTATCCGTAAAAAGGATGCCCTCCAGATGGTCGCACTCATGCTGGAAAATCCTGGCCACATAATCAGAAACGGTATCCCTCTTCACCTTAAGGGTCTTGGCATCGATGTAAGATACGATGGCGTGCTTGTACCTTGGGACATTACCGATGTAAGGGGGTATCGAAAGGCAACCTTCCCGTCCCTTTTCTACGGGTCCCCAGAGGGAATCCAACTTCACGTTGGGGTAAACCTCGAAAGGTTCCCCGGGCTTGTCCAGCCTGCATACCGCTATGATCCTTCTGGAGATGCCCACTTGGGGTCCGGCAATACCTACGCCTCCGTATTGCGGGGCATTGACCGTGGAAAGCATCTTTGATGACAGGATGGCGACATTCTCCGATCCCACTTCGGCAATATCGAACTCGGAAGCAGGCCTTCTGAGCACACTTTCCTGATACGGATCCGAAACCTGGTACACCCACATGACCGGTGAAGAGTTCCTGATTAGGGAAATCTCCCTTTCGGAAAGGGCTCCTCCCGCATGCCTCACCCTCTTATCCTGCCCGGAAAAAGAGAAAAGGTCCGTAACTGCGCCAAGAAAGATGGAGCAAAGTAGAACGGATACCAATATCTTACTTATTTTATGCATATACCTATTATATATATAAGGAAACGTGAAAAGCGGGCAAATACCCATAAGGTGAGCCCGCTTTTGCTTCCATTTGGAAAAGCATTACTGTTTTGAAATGTTCTCCCTCATGTCGGTGTCGGCCTGGATGTTCTTCATCCTATAGTAATCCATTATGCCGAGATTACCGTTACGGAAGGCTTCAGCCATAGCAAGGGGAACCTGCGCTTCGGCCTCAATCACTTTCGCCTTGGCCTCCTGAGCCTTGGCTTTCATCTCCTGCTCTTGGGCTACGGCCATGGCACGCCTTTCCTCGGCACGGGCCTGGGCTATGTTCTTGTCGGCTTCCGCCTGGTCCATCTGGAGCACGGCACCGATGTTCTTACCTATGTCTATGTCCGCGATGTCTATGGAAAGGATTTCGAAAGCGGTACCTGCATCAAGACCCTTGGCAAGAACCACTTTTGATATGGACTCGGGTCGCTCGAGAACTTCCGCATGACTTTCCGCAGAACCGATGGAAGATACGATTCCCTCACCTACACGGGCAAGTACCGTTTCCTCACCGGCACCTCCGACCAACTGGTTGATGTTCGCACGTACCGTAACCCTGTCCTTACATATGAGCTGGATACCGTTTTTGGCAACAGCGGTAACCGGAGGGGTGTTAATGACCTTGGGATTCACAGACATCTGTACCGCTTCAAACACATCCCTACCGGCAAGGTCGATTCCGGCGGCAGTCTTGAAATCAAGGGGAATGTTTGCCTTATCCGCAGAAATCAGCGCATTGACGACTTTGGGTACGTCTCCCTTCGCCAGATAGTGCGCTTCCAATTCATTGGCTTTCAGTTTAAGGCCGGCCTTGGTACCAGTTATCATAGCGATTACGATGGTACGGGGGTTGACTCCCCTCCACCTCATGAGCACAAGCTGAATGAGGGAAATGTGCACACCGGAAAGCAGTGCCTGGAACCAGAGGGCTACCGGGAAGAACCACAGCAGGATGATTAGGCAGATGATTATTATGGCTGCCCAGATTATGAAACTTTGCATATCAGTTTACGGTTTTTTTCACATAAATCTTATTGTTCTCAACCCTCACCACTTCAATGTCGGTTTCAGGGTCTATCATACCTTCAACGGAAGTCACCTCGACACCTTTGTCCCCGATACGGGCGGTACCCATGGGGGCGAGCCTTGTCGTAGTACGTCCTTTTTCACCCACGGATACCTTCACAACAGGTACCGTCTTAGTGTCTATGGCCTCCTTGAGTTCGGCCTTTGACCAAGTCTTTGCACGGAGGAATACCGCAATGAGCGCCACGACAAGCGCAACATCAATGACAGTCACGATTATTCCGGCAGTCCTACCCAATTGGACGAAAGAAAGGTAAGAAGAGCCGACAAGTGAGGCTATGCCGAGAAAACCTGCGACGCCTATGCCCGGAATGAGGAAAATCTCAGCCAAAAGCAACAGCAGGCCCGCAAGAATTAGAATTATAACGAGTCCCATAGGTCATCAGTTCTTATGCTAACAAATATAAGACAAATTCCCCTAAAACAGAAATATACCCGGCAAATGACTTTTTGGCTGTCACCCGAGCCCCTTTCCCGGTAAGTCCTGAGCTTTTTCAAACTTTTCGTGTCCACTTCGCGCATCCGGTACACTCCGCAAGGAAGATCAGGGACCTTGCCGATGACACCGTTTAGCGCCCTCTGAGGCGGTCGGAAATAGAAATAGTGCGCCTAAAAGGTAAATTCTTTGAAAAAAATACTAAATTTGCATCCTTATTTGCCGTAATGCCCCCAATGGGCTTATTTTGACGAAATTATACAAAAAAACGATATTGCAATGCAAAGTAAAGGTGCAATCAAACTAGTGGCGATCCTGATCGCAATTGCCTGCATCTGGCAACTCGCCTTCACAGCCGTGACGGCCATTCAAGAGAAGAAGGCTGACAAGTATGCCAAGGCTGCCGCACAAGCTTACCAGCAGTCTCCCGCCTTCAGCAAAGTGGCCGAAGCGGATAGGGCATTCTTCCTGGATTCGCTGACAAAAGACCGCAACAGATGGTACATCGACTCCATCTCAAACGAAAAGGTTTATCTCGGTTATACCTACAAGGACGTCAAGGCAAAGGAAATCAACCTCGGTCTTGACCTTAAGGGTGGTATGAACGTGATGCTTCAGGTTCAATTGGAAGACCTCGTAAAGGCACTCGCAGGAGACAATTCCACTCCCGAGTTCCTCAAGGCCCTCGAACTAGCCAAGGAACGCAGCACTTCATCACGTTCCGATTTCATTACCATCTTCGCTGACGCTTGGAAGGAAGTGAATAACGGACAGAGACTTGCCCAGATATTCGGTACATATGAGATGAGGGACAGGATCAAACCCGAATCCACGGACGACCAGGTTATCGAAGTCATAAGGACAGACGCCGAGAGTGCGATCAGCAACTCTTTCAACGTATTGCGTAACCGTATCGACCGTTTCGGCGTAACCCAGCCCTCCATCCAGAAACTCGGAAACAGCGGAAGGATCCTCGTCGAGCTTCCCGGTGTTAAGGAGCCTGAGCGTGTACGTAAGCTCCTCCAGGGAACCGCATCACTCGAATTCTGGACAACCTACGACAACCAGGAGATCTACCCTTATCTCGTAGAGGCCAACGCCCTCCTGGCCCAGCTCAAAGCTGCAGAAGACACTACCCTCGTAAAAACTGAGGCTGCCGCAAAAGAAGCTGCCACCGCAGCAGAGAAGAAGGTTACCGAATCATCCGATTCACTTCTCAACCAGGAGATCAACCTCAACGCCACCGACGAAAAGGCGCTTGAGGAATACAAGAGCAAGAACCCCCTGTTCGGAGTTCTCACCCCTTCACAGTCAAGGGGTAACGCTTGCATAGGATTTGCCCAAGGTAGCGACACCGCCGTTGTCAACAGGATGCTCGCCATGCCTCAGGTAAGGGACATTTTCCCTGCAGAGTTCCGCCCCATGTGGTCGGTTAAGCCTTCCCAGTACGTTCAGGGAGGAAACTGGTATGAACTCGTTGCCATCAAGGCTGCGACCCGTGACGGAAAAGCTCCCCTTGACGGAGGTAGCGTAACCGACGCCCGCGTATCCTACAGCGGTCAGGGAACCAACCAGGGTAACCCCACGGTTTCCATGACAATGAACGCCGAGGGTGCCAACACTTGGGCCCGCCTCACAAAAGACAACATCGGAAAGCAGATAGCCATCGTGCTTGACGGTCTTGTATATTCCTATCCTACCGTACAGTCCGAAATCACAGGCGGTAGCTCACAGATTTCCGGAAACTTCGACGTTGAAGAGGCGACCGACCTTACCAACGTCCTCAAGTCAGGTAAACTTCCCGCACCCGCCAAGATCATCCAGGAGCAGGTTGTGGGACCTTCACTCGGTGCCAAGTCCATCAGGGCAGGTATGATTTCCTTCATAATCGCCTTCCTGCTCGTGCTCCTTTACATGATATTCTTCTACCAGGGAGCGGGTCTCGCCGCCGACATCGCGCTGCTTTGCAACGTGCTGTTCCTCTTCGGTACACTCGTTTCGTTCGGAGCCGTACTTACCCTGCCCGGTATCGCGGGACTTGTCCTTACGATGGGTATGGCAGTGGACGCCAACGTGATCATATATGAACGTATCAAGGAAGAGCTTGCCGCAGGTAAGGGACTCAGCAAGGCCATCGACGACGGTTACAAGAACGCTTACTCGGCCATCATCGACGGTCAGGTGACCACAATGCTTACCGGTATCGTACTGTTCATATTCGGTTCCGGTCCCGTACAGGGATTCGCAACGACCCTGATCATCGGTATCATCACTTCCGTCCTCACTTCAATCTTCATCACAAGGCTCATTTTCGAAGGCCGTCTCGCCCGTGGCAAGAACATCACCTTCGAGAACAACATGACGAAGAACTTCCTGAAGAACACCCATGTGGACTTCATCGGCAAGAGGAAATACTCCTACACGATTTCGGGTATCCTCATCGCCATCGCCATCCTGTCCATGTGCTTCAAGGGATTCACCTACGGTGTCGACTTCACCGGTGGACGTACTTACGTTGTCCGTTTCGACCAGCCCGTGACCGCAGAGCAGATCCGTTCAGCCGTTTCAGACGCATTCAACGGAGCTGTGGAGGTTAAGCAGTTCGGTGGTGAAAGCCAAATGAAGATAACCACCCAGTACAAGGTAGAAGACGAGTCTTCAGCAGTTGACGCTGAGGTTGAGCAGATGCTCTTCAACGCCCTCAAGGGTTCCTTCAAGGATCAGACAATGACACTGTCCGACTTCACTTCGACACTTGACAACCCCAACGGTATCATATCTTCCGATAAGGTAGGACCTACCATCGCGAACGACATTAAGAAGGATGCGATCATAGCGGTGCTCATTTCACTGCTCGCAATCTTCGCCTACATCGCATTCAGGTTCCGCGGATGGACTTGGGGTCTCGGTGGTGTCGTATCGCTTGCACACACCGCAATCATCGTGATCGGATTCTTCTCACTGTTCAGTGGAATCCTTCCTTTCAACCTTGACGTGGACCAGACGTTCATCGCCGCCATCCTGACCATCATCGGATACGCGATCAACGACAACGTGGTAATTTTCGACCGAATCCGTGAGATGCTCGGTCTGCATCCCAAGAACAACTTCAAGGATACGGTCAACACCGCGCTCAACGCAACCCTCACCCGTACAGTGAACACCTCCGTATCAACCCTCGTCACCATGTTGGCGATCGCAATCTTCGGCGGTGAGTCCATCAGGGGTCTTTCAGTAGCCCTCATCCTCGGTATCATAATCGGTACCTACGCTTCCATCATGATCGGTACTCCCGTCATGTATGACGCTACGATGAGCAAAATGAAAAAGGAAGAGGCTGCCGAAGGCGCAAAGAAAGGAGCCAAGAAATAGTCTTTGACAAAACATACCCTTAAAACGGAGGCAGCCTGATAAAGGTTGCCTTTGTTTTTTTGCACCGCAACAGGGCTTTCGAAAAAAAAATGAGTCAAGACATTCGGAATACGGTGGAATCGTGCCGTATTTTTCAGTAAATTTGCGATGACGGGTCCAGTGCCGGGCCCGTTTTTATTGCCCGAACACATACCTGTACCACTAAATTTTTGAAGATATGTCCTTTACCCATCTGCACGTACATACCCAATATTCGATCCTGGACGGTCTTTCCAACATAGGCAAACTGTTCGACAGGGCCGATGAGCTCGGAATGAAAGGTCTCGCCATAACCGATCACGGAAACATGTACGGCGTGAAGGAGTTCTTCAAGTATGCGGCAAAACATCCCAACGTAAAACCCATCATAGGATGCGAAATATATGTGACCAGGGGATTCTCTCACACACTGAAGGACAAGGCGCACAAACAATACTACCACCTAATCCTGCTTGCCAAGAACTACAACGGGTACAAGAATCTAATAAAGATAGTTTCGACAGCACACATCGAAGGTTTCTACAACATGCCCAGGGTATCGCATGAAGTTATAGAGAAATACCATGAAGACCTCATATGTTCATCCGCATGCATGGTTGGTGAAGTGCCCCAGAAGATACTGGCAGGTGACATCCAAGGGGCGGAAGATGCGATAGAGTGGCACAAGAGGGTGTTCGGGGAGGACTACTACCTTGAGGTGATGCTCCATAAGACCGAAGTTCCGGGGCTCTCACTCGAGACTTACGAATCCCAGAAGGCATACGACGAGGTGATTTTCGAACTTGCCGGGAAGCACGGGGTAAAGGTGATAGCCACAAACGACGTCCATTTCGTCATGAAAGAGGACGGTCCTACGCACGACAGGCTCATCTGCCTGACTACGAATGCAAAGATAGAAGATACCAAAAGACTCCGCTACAGCCAGCAGGAGTGGCTCAAGAGCGAGGAGGAGATGAGGGAACTTTTCCCCGACCATCCGGAAGCCATCGACAATACCCAGGAAATCCTTGATAAGGTTGAGAGTTACACCATAGACAGGGGTCACGTTCTTCCAAAATTCGAACTCCCGGAGGACTTCCTGAGCGAAATAGACACTCACCTTGAGAAACACGCCGAAGTCATAAAGTGCGGAGAATTGGATGAAAAAGGGAACGATAGGGGCGAAGTGTTCAAGAAATCTGTGGCATACCTTTGCCACCTGACTTACAAGGGAGCACATGAGAGGTATGGGGATGTCCTCAATGACGAAACGGCGGAAAGGATCGATTTCGAGCTTAAAACAATCTCAAGGATGGGATTCCCGGACTACTTCCTCATAGTGCAGGATTTCATAAACTGGGGAAAGACCCACGGAGTGTCCGTTGGCCCCGGAAGGGGATCCGCCGCGGGTAGTGCCGTGGCATACTGCCTTAAGATAACCAACCTGGACCCCATCAAGTACGACCTCCTGTTCGAGAGGTTCCTGAACCCCGAGCGAATATCAATGCCTGATATCGACGTTGACTTCGATGTTGAAGGAAGGTACCGCGTCATCCAATATGTGCAGGAGAAATACGGTGAGGACCACATTTCCCACGTCATAACTTTCGGTACCATGGCAGCCAAGGGTGCAATAAGGGATGTGGGCAGGATAAGCGATCTTCCCCTTGATGAGGTGGGCCGTCTGACGAAACTCATTCCCGACAGGGGCATAGTCACAAAGGATGAGAACGGAGAAGAGAAAACCCTCCCGACCACCTTAAAAAACTGCCTGAAATACGTACCGGAATTCAAAGAGGCATACGAGCAAGGCAGCGACCTGCTGAGGGAAGTGATTGACTATGCCATCAAACTGGAAGGTAGCATCCGCCAGGTTGGAATACATGCCTGCGCCATGATAATCGGTAGGGGAAACCTTACGGATTACATTCCGATTACTACCGGAGTGGACAAGGCTACAAACCAGAAAGTGTGGGTATCCCAATACGAAGGATGCTTCATAGAGGATGTCGGCATGCTGAAAATGGACTTCCTGGGACTCAACACCCTGTCCATCATCATGGAATGCCTTAACTCCATAAAGAAACGCTACGGAAGGGATATAGATATAGAGGCAATCCCAACGGACGACAAGAAAGTGTTCGAACTGTTCGGACGAGGGGACACAAAGAGCGTGTTCCAGTTCGAATCCGCCGGTATGCGCGAATGGCTGCAGAAGCTCCGTCCACAAAGGTTTGAGGACCTCATTGCCATGAACGCCCTTTACAGGCCGGGACCTATGGACTACATACCTTCTTTCGTAGCAAGGAAAAGGGGTGAGGAAGAAATCGCTTACGACCTTCCCGTCATGGGTGAATTCCTGGAGGAGACATACGGTGTCACCGTATACCAGGAGCAGGTGATGAGGATATCCCAAAAGGTGGCCAATTTCTCGAAGGGAAAAGCGGATAAGCTCCGTAAGGCCATGGGAAAGAAGCAGTTGTCCGTACTGGAATCCCTCCATGAGGAGTTCATTTCCGGAGGTACGGGCAACGGGCATCCCCTGGAAACCCTTGAAAAGATATGGGCCGACTGGAGGAAGTTCGCCTCCTACGCATTCAACAAGTCCCATGCAACCTGCTACGCTTGGGTGGCCTACCAGACCGCTTGGCTGAAGACACACTACCAGGCGGAGTTCCAAGCTGCGAACCTCAGCCAGAACCTCTCCAACATGGCGGAGATCCAGGAAATCATGGACGACTGCAAGAAGAACCGCATAAAGGTCCTGAGCCCCGACATAAACGAATCCGACAATCACTTCTCCGTAAACAACAAGGGTGAGATTCGTTTCGGACTTGGCGGTATGAAGGGATTCGGGGAGAACATCGTGCTCGCCCTGATAAAGAACAGGGAAGAAAAGGGGCCGTTCGCCGACATTTACGACTTCTGCGAAAGGATGAACGGGATAGTGAACCGCAGTGCCTTGGAAATACTCGTATACTCCGGAAGTTTGGATTCCTTCGGGATAAAAAGGAGTTGTTATTTCACTCCTGGAGCAAGCGGAGACCTGTTCATTGAGGAGTTGGACCGCTACGGGAAACTCTGTTCACAGGATCAGGATGCGGGTCCGAGCCTTTTCGGTGACGTTGAGGAACTCCGCCCCGTGAAACCGGAACCTCCCACTCTTAAGGTGGAGGAGGATACCCTGGAGCTCTTGCAGAAAGAGAAGGAATTTGTGGGAATGTACCTCAGTTCGCATCCCCTTGACAAGTATTCCTTCGAGCTGGAACACTTCACGACATGCAAACTCTCTGAACTGGAGGATCTTGTGACGCAATGTGAAAAGGACCAGAAAGGGATGAAAGTGAATATCGGAGGTTTCATAACGAGCTACAAGACGATGACCACAAAGATGGGTAAACCATTCTCAAAGACCACACTTGAAGACTTCAGCGGGACCTATGAGGTGGTGCTGTTCGGACAGGATCACGACACTTTCATGAGCTACCTGATGAAAGAGCACACTTCCGTATTCATTGAAGGGGAAATCGCAGAGAAATTCCCCTTGAGGTCTGAAGAGAAGAAGATGGGAAAGAAGGCGACCTACGCTTTCAAGGTGAAAAAGGTCATGTCGCTGGGTAACGTTACGGACTCCTTCCTGGGAGGGTTCGCAATGTACATTTCAACACCTCAGCTGAGTGATTCCTTCAGGGGTAAACTCCTGAAAACCGTCAAGGAAAGTTCGGGAAAGATTCCACTTTCCATTGTACTTTTCGACCCCAAGACAAAGTACAAGGTCGAAATGGTTTCGAAAAAGTACACGGTCGGAGTAACCTCGGACCTTATCGGCAAACTTAAGGATCTGGGTGTGAATTACAAGGTAGTCCAAAAATCTTAGACCCCTCCCAAGGGAATCACTTTGAAATCATAGAAAGGAATTCCTCCTTGTCGGGAGCGTCGCTTGAGGTGAGGCGTCCCTTTAAGCGGTATATCCTATTGTAGACGTACTGCTTGTCCTTTTCCATGAGGGCGGATATGGTTGTTGAGGAAAATCCGGCCGCAAGGTAGGTGAAAAGGCGGATGTCGTCTTCCTTGAGGGTCGACATCTGGGAGCGGAACCTCTTCATAAGGGAATTGTGGTCACGGTTCAGGGAGTCCTCCAAATCTTTGGTGTTTTCCCTCAGACCCTTCACGAGAGATGTCACCTCCTTAAGGATCTTAGGTTGGAGATTTTCCGTTCCCTCATACACATAGTATTGCTCACAAAGCCTTTCCAGTACCTCCATGTCCTTTGAGGATTTGGATTGGAGACGGGACTGGAGGTCTTCAGCCAAGGCCATAAGCCTGTCTGATTCGGCCTTTTCCTCCTGGAGGAGCTTATCGGATTCTATCCTGCGCAGACGGGCGTAGTTCGCCGCTATTATGAAAAGCACCACAACGAACACGGCTGCAAGGAGCCTCCTGAGTTTCGAAGCCTGCATCTTATCCTCGGCCCTGAGCATCTGACGGTTCTGGCTGTCTGTAGCCAAAGCGGCTGCTTTCTGCCAAACGAGGGATTCTTCCGGCATGTTCACAAGCGAATACGCGTAGGCGAGGTATGCCTTATCTGAGGGGGAAAGGGGGGTTTTCAGTTCAACTCCGACCCTCCCGAGCATGTTAATGGCGCGGGCGGGATCCTTGTCGGGTTTTCTCAGATACAGGGCAGCATACTCTTCAAGGGCCCTCACCATGGCTAAAGTGTCTTTCTTTTGTGTAGCCTTCGAAAGGGCGGTATTGCAAAGTTTCTCGGCTGTAGTGAAGTCCCCTGACGAAGCGTAGGCCTCGGCGCTCCGAAGAAGGTCCGCCTGCTTTTTTGAAGAACATGCCACAACAGACAATGCCATGGCTACCGCCACAATAAACCGACATCTTCTCATAATAAGTTTCCCTTTTGTATGGTGGAGTAGTTTGGGGATGCCCCTATAAAAAACCAAACCGGCACAAGACCTGCAAACCATTAAAAGCCTTGTGCCGATTCTGAATTTTCCGGCAATTCAGCGCCGCCTCTTAAATTATTTCAAACTTAGTTTTTCAACGTTTTTGAACATTGCAAAGTTAAGCACGAAAAAGGGCGGGGCAAAATTTTCAAGGCCTTAAAAACTCTCACAAAGCATTTAAAGAGTATTGATTTTCAGTGTCTTACAAATTCCAAATCTCTCCAAAAACTCTCACGCTTTATAACTAATTGATTTTCAGTGTATTAATTTAATTAATTAAAATTCAATCACTTAGATAATTTCACATTATTTTTCACCTTCCTTCCATCCCACTGCGGTAATCGGAAGTTCGGCACCCTCAGGCATCACCATGACGCACCCCACATCCGCCTGCGCCAGGTGACCGATGACTTCAAAAGCAGGCATTTCGTGACGCATGGCCTCTGCTTTTTCGATTGGAAGAACGAAAAGGAGCCTGTAGTCGTCCCCTCCGTTGAGGGCGGCTTCTACCGTATCTATCCCGAACTCCTTACCGAGGGAAAAGGTGTTTCCGGAGAAGGGGATCATGGAAGAATACACCTTAACTCCGAGAGACGTCTTCGCCGAAATCTTCTTAACCGCATCGGCAAGACCCTTGGACACCAGCACTCCACAGGTAGGAATGAGTTTTTCCTTTTCCATCTGGGGCAATATCGAGGGTTCTATCTCAGGTTTTAGGTAATACCCCACCATCATCTTATTCTTCTCAAGGTCGGGTTGGACCCCTTCCTTGGAGAACTTCAAGAGTTCCCTGTTGAGCACCTGCATGCCGAAAAACGCCCCTCCGAGACTTCCGGAAATGCAAAGCACATCCTTACTCTCGGGCTTTTGCCTAAGATCCTCCACTTCCTTTGCAACGGTTCCCGTCGCGGACACGGAAATGGTGAGTCCGTTCTTGGAAGGCACCAAATCAAGGGCAACCTCCCCGAACTTATGCTCGGAAGCGGCAGCTACGATTCCGCTCCATATTTTCTGCACCTGGGGATAATCCAATTTGGAAGACACCCCGAGGGTTACACTTAAGAATTGAGGGCGGGCAAACTGGGCGTAAATCTCTCCCACAACGGCTACGGTTGCCTTATAACCCAAATGCTGAAGAGGGAAATACTCTAAATTGAAATCGGTCCCCTCCTCCATCAGTACGGTGCGGAGTACGGTGGAACACTGTCCCTTAAGGGGAGACTTCATTTCAGGGAAGGCCTTGAATGGAGTGCCTTCGTAAAGTGATTTGAGGGCCTTTATGCGCCCCATGTCGGCAAAACTCTTATCCGCCATATCGCTACCTTTTTTACAAAAATAGCGATATTTTCGGAATAGAGGAATATGGTGAAAATCCAATTCACGCAGATGCGGGATTCAATTTTTGGCAGTATTTGCTAATTTTGCAGTTATGAGAAAGATATTCGCAATATTGGGCTTGATTGCAGCCCTTGCTCCACTTTCGGCAAAAGAACCGAAGGGAGCCAACCAAATAACGGTCATTTCCTACAACATACGGAACGGTGAGGCCAAAGACGGCACTAACTCATGGTCGATGAGGTATCCTGCATCCGCGATGATGATAATGGACCAAAAGCCGGATATCATCGGACTTCAGGAAGCCTTCAAATACCAAGTGGAATACCTCCAAGACTACACCAAAGGCTATAAAAACATAGGTGTGGGAAGGGAAGACGGCAAACACGAAGGGGAGCATATGAGCATCCTGTACAACACCGACAGGCTCAAACTCGTAAAATGGGGAACGTTCTGGCTTTCGGAAACTCCCGACAAACCTTCCTTCGGATGGGACGCGGCCTGCCGCAGGACTGCGACTTGGGCCCTTTTCAAGGATAAGAAAAGCGGTAAGAGCTTCTACTATGTGAACACCCACCTCGACCATGTGGGAAAACAGGCACAGGAAAAAGGTCTCGCCTTAATACTGGATAAGATAGGTGAAATGAACAAATCCTCCCTTCCCGTGATACTCGGAGGAGACTTCAACATAACTCCAGACGATCCCATCCTGAAAGGCCTTTCCAAAAAGATGAAAGGAGCCAGGGAAACGGCGGTAAAGAGCGATTTCGGGATAACCTTCCACGATTGGGGTAAGGTGGAGAACGGCTCTGTTATAGACCACATCTACTACAGCGGGTTCTCAAGCTGCCCGGTCTTTGAGGTAATCACCAAACCATACATGGAAAGGAAGTTCATCTCGGACCACTACCCCGTAAAGGCAATCCTTATATTCTGATTCGGAAACAATTGGATATGAGAAATTTCAAAAACATAATCAGTGCGGCATCAATTCTTGCCGCATTGCTTGTCCCTTACTCTTCGGGTGCGAGGGAACTGGAAAGGGTGAGCCCCGAAAGCATGGGCATGGACGGAAAGAAACTAACACTCATTGACAGCGCCGTCAAAAGCGCCATGGACGAAGGGATGATCCCCGGGGCCGTGGTAGCCGTAGTGAGGGAGAATAAGATAGTTTTCCTCAAACCCTACGGTTACAAGTCGGTGGTTCCCGAAAAGGTGGCCATGACGGAAGACACAATGTTCGACCTTGCGTCAGTCAGCAAATGCGTGGGAACGACACTTTCCTTCATGCAACTCATAGAACTGGGTAAGGTCCGCCTGGAAGACCCCGTATCAAGGTACATTCCCGGATTCAAGAACTGGACGGACCCCAAAACGGGAAAGGAAGATCCCATCACCATACAGGACCTCCTGACGCATTCGTCGGGATTGGATCCGTATGTGAACATGATAACATACACGAACAAGTACGGTGAGAATTCCCCTGAAGATTTGATTTCGTACATCGCAACGGAAGTCAAAAGGAACTTCAAACCGGGCACGGACGTAATGTACAGCTGCCTGAATTTCATAACGCTCCAGAACATTCTGCAGAACGTAACGGGACAAAGGCTTTGCGACTATGCACAGAAAAACGTATTCG
>Ga0181612_110554_pt1 | contig 14617 bp, 8 predicted proteins | sample HoacroProtozoa21_FD_119630 | JGI IMG/M metagenome (GOLD analysis project Ga0181612, IMG submission 119630) | Hoatzin crop microbial communities from Cojedes, Venezuel. Combined Assembly of Gp0051906, Gp0051904, Gp0051908 | reverse complement strand
CGAGATTTCCGAGATTAAGTGCGCCTGCGCCGACGTGCCTCTCAAGGTGATTCTCGAGACGGGTGCGCTGCTCACGGCCGAAAGCATCAAGCGCGCCTCCATTCTTTCGATGTACGCCGGAGCCGATTTCATCAAGACCTCGACGGGCAAAATCAGCATTGCTGCCACGCCCGAAGCCGCCTACGTGATGTGCCAAGCCATCAAGGAATATCACGACGAGACCGGTCGCTGGGTCGGCTTCAAGGCCAGCGGTGGCGTGAGCACGCCCGACGACGCTGTGAAGTACTATACCATCGTGCGCGAACTGCTCGGCGAAGAGTTCCTTGAGCAGGGCCTGTTCCGCATTGGCACCAGCAGTCTGGCTCCGCGCCTCATCAAAGCCGTTTGCGGCGAAGACATCGGCAAGTTTTAATGCTTACTAATTCCCTTGCGCGGCAGCGCACAAAAAAAGGGCGGTTTCTCTCGATGAAACCGCCCTTTTTGGTGGGGTGGGGGAGGGGTCAGATGTTGCGTCCGATGGTGAAGTCGAGGTAGTGCGTGAGTGCGGCTCGAATGTCGGGCTTTTGGAAAGTTTCGATGATGCCCATGGCTTCGTCGCGCAGGCTTTCCATCTTTTTTTGGGCGTATTCAATGCCCCCGTTTTCCTTTGTAAATTTCACTAAATCGGCGATTTCATTGGGAGTTGCGGTACGTTTTTTCACGCGCAAGGCCCATTCTTTCGCGTCGCCGCGCGGGTTTGCCTGCAGGGCGTAGATGGCCGGCAGCGTGAGCTTTCCTTCGTACATGTCGTTGCCCGTCGGTTTGCCGATTTCGGGATTGTCGAAATAGTCGAATATGTCGTCGCGAATTTGGAAGCACGTGCCGATGATGTCGCCCAGTTTGGCACATTTTTTGCAGTCTTCCTCCGAGGCGTTGCCCGTCGAGTAAGCGCCAAAGCGGCCGCAAACGCTGAAGAGCGAGCACGTTTTATATTGTAGCACCTGCATGTAGGCCTCTTCGGTGCTCACGTCTTCGCGTATGTTGGCTATTTGTTTCACTTCGCCCTCCGCGAGCGTGCCGCCCAACTTGGCCACGGTGTCCACGATGGCAATGTCGCCCGTCAGGGCCGATAGGTGGAGCGCTTTCGAAAGCAAGAAATCGCCCACGAGCACGGCCATTTTGTTCCCGTAAGCCACGTTCACCGACGTTTGTCCGCGGCGTTCGTCGCTTTCGTCCACCACGTCGTCGTGAATGAGCGTCGCCGTGTGGAGTATCTCGAGCGTTGCGGCGCAGCGCAGCGTTTTTTCGCTCACCTCGCCGAATTCTTTGGCCGTGAGGAGCACGAGGGTGGGGCGCATCAGCTTGCCGCCGCGCTGTAGCACGTGGCTCAAGGCGTGTCCAAGCAAGTCGTCTTCGATTTCGAACGACGAGCGGAAAAGTTCGCGGTAGGCTTCGATTTCGCGCGCGATTGGGCGGCGTATTTCTTGGAGTGCGTCCATCATTTCTTCAATTCGAAATGCAAAAATACGAAGATTTATGCAAAATGCCCGAAATTTTTGCTAATTTTACCACGATTTTTGGAAAAAGTGCGCTTCTAAACCCCAAAAACTATGGAAAGGCTCTATATTCTCGACGCTTACGCCCTGATTTATCGCGCTTATTATGGTCTGATTTCTTCGCCCATCATCAATTCGAAGCATCAGAACACTTCGGCGGTCTATGGCTTTGTGAACACCCTCGACGAACTGCTGCGCAAGGAGCAGCCCGACTTTGTCGCCGTGGCTTTCGACGTGCACGGCCCCACGTTCCGCCACGAGGCCTACGCCGACTACAAGGCGCAGCGTGAGGTGCAACCCGAAGACATCACCCGCGCCGTGCCCATCATCAAGGACATCATTCGCGCCTATCGCATCCCCATTCTCGAACTGCAGGGCTACGAGGCCGACGACATCATCGGAACGATGGCCAAGCGCTTTGTCGGCGACGACGTCGAGGTGCGCATGATTACGCCCGACAAGGACTACGCCCAACTCGTTGAGGAACGCATCTTGCTGCAGCGGCCGGCGCGCGGAGCCCGGCCGTGGGAGGTGCTCGGACCGTCGGAAGTGTGCGCCAAATACGGCCTGCCCACGCCGCTCGCCGTCATCGACTACCTTGCCCTTATGGGCGACGCGAGCGACAACATCCCCGGCTGCCCGGGCGTGGGCCCCAAGACGGCGTCGAAGCTCATCACGCAGTTTGGCAGCGTGGAAGGGCTGCTCGCCCACACCGACGAGCTGAAGGGTGCGCTCAAGCAGCGCGTCGAGGAGAACGCCGAGCAAATTCGCTTCTCCAAATTTCTCGCCACCATCAAGACCGACGTGCCCCTCGACGTCGCCCTCGAGTCGCTTCGCCGCCAAGAGCCCGACGCGAAGGAGCTGCTGCGCATTTTCGACGACCTCGAATTCAAAGCCTTTGCGAAGCGCTTGCGCGAGGGGGCGCCGAAGCCCGAAAAAAAGCAGCCCGAAATGCTCGATTTATTTGCCGATTTTGCCCCGTCGGTCGAGCGCGCGGATTCCGACGGCCTTCTTGAAGGGGGAAAAACGGGTAATTTTACCACTCAACTTGTTGAAACTGAAGCGTTTGCGAAAGAAAATTTTTGTACGCTTTTTTCGGCCAAAAAAATCGGCCTTGCCACTTTTGCGAGCAATTTCGAGCCGATGAGCGGCCGAATGGTCGGAATGAGCTTCGCCCTCGACGACGGACGGTCGTTCTATGTCGCACTGCCGACTGACGAAAATGAGCGCCGGAAAATTCTCGAAATCTATCGCCCGCTTTTCGAAAGCGAAGAAATCGAGAAAATCGGGCACGACCTCAAGCGCGACGTTCTGCTCCTCGCCCGCTGCGGCATCGACCTGCGCGGCCCACTCTTCGACACTATGCTCGCGCACTATGTGGTGCAGCCGGAATTGCAGCACGACCTCTTCTTCCTGTCCGAACACTATCCCGTTGGCGGCCGCCTCGGCGGCGAAGAGCGCTTTGGCCCCAAGGGAAAAGACGGCGCGCGCTTCTCCACGTTTGCGCCGGCCGAGGTGAGCGCGTTTGCCTGCCGCTGCGCCGAACTGCCGCTGCGCCTGCGCCCCTTGCTGGAGCAGGAAATGCGCGCCGACGGCGTGGAACGCGTCTTCAGCGAAATCGAAATGCCGCTCATGCCCGTCCTGGCTCGCATGGAGCGCGAGGGCGTCCGCCTCGACACCGACATTCTGAGCGGGGTGGGGGAGGGCTTTTCTCGCAGGTTGGACGAAATCGAGAAAGAAATCTACCGCCTCGCCGGCCACCCCTTCCTCATCAGTTCGCCGCGGCAGGTGGGCGAGGTGCTCTTCGACGAACTCCGCATTTCCGACAAGGCCAAAAAGACCAAGTCCGGCCAATATTCCACGAACGAGGAAATTCTGCAGGGACTCAAGTCGGCGCACCCCATTGTGGGGCAGATTCTCGAGCATCGCAAGCTGAAAAAATTGCTTTCCACCTACATCGACGCCCTGCCCAAGCTCATCAATCCGCAAACCGGCCACATTCACACCAATTTCAATCAGGCAGTCACCGCCACCGGCCGCCTGAGCTCGTCGAATCCCAATCTGCAGAACATTCCCGTGCGCGGCGAGGACGGTCGCGAGATTCGAAAAGCCTTCGTGCCCGAGCCCGGACAGATTTTCTTCTCCGCCGATTATTCCCAAATAGAACTGCGCATCATGGCCCACCTGAGCGAAGACCCGCACCTCGTCGAAGCCTTCCGTGAGGGCCACGACATTCACGCCGCCACCGCCGCGCGCATCTTCAAAAAGCCCATTGCCGACGTGTCGCGCGACGAGCGACGCAAAGCCAAGACGGCCAATTTTGGCATCATCTACGGCATTTCCGCCTTCGGGCTCGCCGAGCGCATGGAGGTGCCGCGTTCGGAGGCCAAGGCGCTCATAGATTCCTATTTCGAGACTTATCCCAAAGTGGCCGAGTTCATCGAGAAAAGCAAGGAGGCAGCGCGCCAAAAAGGCTATATTGAGACCGAGTTCGGGCGCCGCAGATATCTGCCCGACATCAACAGCCGCAACGCCGTGGTGCGGGGCTACGCCGAGCGCAATGCCGTGAACGCGCCCATCCAAGGCACGGCGGCCGACATCATCAAGATTGCGATGATACGCATCGACCGCCGCATGCGCGAAGAAGGCTTCCAATCGAAAATGATTCTCCAAGTCCACGACGAACTCAACTTCTCCGTCGTCCCCGCCGAGTTGGACCGCCTGCGCGCCCTCGTGATTGAGGAAATGCAGGGCGCCTGCCCGCTGCGCGTCCCCTTGGAAGCCGACTGCGGCACGGGCGCCAATTGGCTCGAGGCGCACTGATTCAAAAAAGGGCCGAATCTTTCGATGAATTCGCAGTTTTTGCGCAAAAAAACCGCCTGCTCCCAATTGAGAGTAGGCGGCTTTTTTTGATGCGAACGCTTTAATCGAAATTTTCAAGGCAGCGCGTTGTCGAAACCTCCCAGCTTTTGGCGAAAACTTCCCAACTTTTGCGCAAAACCTCCCAACTTTTTCTGAAAACTTCCCATGTTTTCACTACGCTCCGGCTTCGGCGAGCGAAAAGGCGGCCGCGGCGAGCGTCAGAGTCCCAACTTTTCGGAGAGTTCGAGCATGCGGCGGATGGGGCGAACGGCCTTCTTGGCCACGGCGGCGGGCACGTCCACCTGCGGAGCCTCGTTCTTGAGGCAGTCGTAGAGCTTTTCGAGCGTATTCAGCCGCATATACTGACACTCATTGCAGGCGCACGTTTTTTCGCCGCTCACCTCGGGCGGAACGGGGAAGAAACGCTTCTGCGGCGCCTGCTTCTGCATTTCGTGGAGGATGCCGCTCTCGGTTGCCACGATATATTCCTCGTCGGGACCGCTCACGGCCTCCTTGAGCAGGCGGGCGGTGGAGCCCACAACGTCGGCCACCTTCAGGACGGGGCCTTTGCACTCGGGATGCGCCAGCACTTTGGCGGCGGGGTGCTCGGCCTTGAGCGCCAGAATCTTTTCGACCGAGAAGCGCTCGTGGACGTGGCACGCGCCGTCCCACAGCAGCATGTCGCGACCCGTGATGCTATTGATGTAGGAACCGAGGTTTTTGTCGGGACCGAAGATGATTTTCTCGTCCTTCGGGAAGCTTTCCACAATCTGCCGCGCGTTCGACGAAGTCACGACGACGTCGGTGACCGCCTTAGTGGCCGCCGAGGTGTTCACGTAGGAGATTACGGTGTAGCCCGGGTGCGCCTTCACAAACTTGGCGAACTCCGGTCCGGGACAACTCTCGGCGAGGCTGCAAGAGGCGGTTTCATCGGGAATTAGGACCACTTTTTCGGGACAGAGAATCTTGCAAGTCTCGGCCATAAAGTGGACGCCGCACATCACGATGATGTCGGCGTCGGTTTGCGCCGCTTTTTGCGCCAATGCGAGCGAGTCGCCCACGAAATCGGCGAGGTCTTGGATTTCGCCAATCGTGTAATAGTGCGCGAGAATCACGGCGTTTTTCTCTTTGGCAAGGGCGCGAATTTTTTGGGCCAGCGCCGGCGCGGAGGTCTTCTCTTTCATAGTTTTTTCAATATTTAAACGTGCTTCCGCCGAGGAATTCGCGCAGCAGCGAGGTGGGCGGCAGGCCTTTGGTGCTGATGGGTTTCAGGTAGGAGAGGAATTTGCGCAGTCGGTAGGCTTCGGAATACTCCGGCGCGTGTTCGGGCACGCGTTCCAAGAGGGGCAGCGCCTGCGTGCTGATGGCGGCCAATTCGAAGAGCAGGGCCGTGTTCATCATCTCGTCGGCCTCCTCTTGGAAGGGGAATATCCATTTTTGTTCGCCCGCCCTCACCGACGGCCAGCGCTTGATGGTTTCTTCGGCCGAATAGCCGCGATATTTGTAGTCGCGCACGATGCGGCGCAGCAGGCGGTTGTCGGTCGTGGGAATATAGTTGTGGTCGTCGAGCATGATAGTCGTGAGCGCCGACGCATATATTTTGAATTTGCGTTCGTTGGGAATCTTCTCAGTGAGCAAGGGATTGAGCGCGTGAATGCCCTCGAGAATGAGGATGTTGTCGGGGTCCAAATGCAGGCGCGTGCCGCTCTTCTCGCTGCGTCCGGTTTGGAAATTATATTTGGGCAGTTCCACCTCCTCGCCCTTGAGCAGGGCTTCGATTTGCTCGTTGAGGAGTTGTCGGTTCAAGGCGTCGATGTGTTCGAAGTCGAAGTCGCCCTTCTCGTCCTTCGGCGTTTGGTCGCGGTCCACGAAATAATTGTCCAATTCCACGGCGACGGGGCGCTTTCCGCTGGCCCAAAGTTGGACGCTGAGCCGCTTCGAAAACGTAGTCTTGCCGCTCGACGACGGGCCCGCTATGAGCACCACTTTGATGTCCTCGTTCTCGGCGATGCGGTCGGCCATGCGGCTGATTTTTTTCTCCTGCAAAGCCTCCGAAACATTGATGAGTTCGTTCGTGCGACCCTTCTCGCAAGCCTCGTTGAACTCGCCGATGGTGGACACGCCGAGGATGTGCTGCCAGCGATGCTGCTCGCTGAAAATGTCGAACATCTTTTGCTGGTCCACCATGGGCTGCAGCTGCGTGGGATTCTTGGGGTCGGGCACGCGAAGCAGCACGCCGTCGTGATAGGGCACCACGTCGAAGAGCGTGAGCTGGCCCGTGCGAATCAGCAGCGAGCCATAGAAATAGTCGGGCAGGCCCTCGAGCGTATAATAGAAGGTGTAGAGCGCGCCGAGCCCCTCGAGCAATTTTGCCTTGTTCTCGCGGCCGTGTTCGCGGAAGAGTTTGATGGCCTCGTCGGTGGGACAGCTCACGCGATGGAAGGGATAGTCGGCCTTCACGATTTCGTGCATGCGCTCACGCAGGGCGTCCACCACGTCGGCCGTCACGCCGCCTTCAATGCCGAAGATGCGGCAGTAGTAGCCGTTGGAAACCGGCGTGTCGATGCGGATTTGCGCTTTCGGATAGAGGTCGACGACAGCCTTGTAGAGCACGAAAAAAAGCGAGCGCGTGTACGTTCGCAAACCCGACGGCGACGTGATGTCGAGAAACTCCACGTCCTTGTCGCTGAAGAGCGTGTAGTGCAGCCCTTCCACCTTGTTGTTCACCTTGGCGCTCGTGCAGCCGTAGGGCATCTGCAGGTCGAGCATTTCATAGACGTCCTCCAGTCGGAAACCCGTGGGAACCTTGTGCGAACGCCCCGTATTTTTGCAGCGAATACTGATATTTTTTGGCATAATCGTGGATTAGATTTTTAAAATTCTTCGCAAAGGTAGGATATTCTGCCAAAAAATCAGAAAAATTGTTCGAAAAACGCTCAAAATTCATTGTCTTTTCACACGAAGCGTTGGCCAAATGGAGGAGAAGGCTTAATTTTGCAGCGTCGACGGTGTGCCGCGCTCCTCGGAGCCTCCGGCGCTCAAAAGGGAAGCGGGTGAGAGTCCCGCGCAGTCCCGCTGCTGTGATTTCCATTAGTCGCGAGTCCCTTCGTACGCACCACTGAATGCAAGCCCGCTGCCGCGCAGCGCGTTTGCCGTTTGGGAAGGTTCGGACGCGCGAGGAAAAAGCCAGAAGACCTGCCGCCGACCCCCTGAAGAGGGGCCTTCGACGCTTCCCGTGGGATGGAACGCGCCGAAAATGCTTTCTTTCGCATGATTCAGGCTGCCAACGCATTCATCTTGAAGCGCTTGCGCCTGTCGGCGGCGTGGCTCGTGGTCGCGGCGGCGATGGGCGCACCCTCCGCTCACGCCCAAACGCGCGAGCAGGGGCTCAGCGGCGCCGTGGTCGAGGCCGACGTGCTCTCCGCGCAGTCCGCCCTGCCGCTCCAACGCCTCGATTCGCTCGCCTTCAGGCGGCGCGGCGTGAGCAGTCTCTCCGACGCGCTGCGCCGAATGGGCGGCACCAACGTGCGCGACTATGGCGGCGCCGGCGGACTCAAGACCGTGAGCGTCAGAGGCCTTGGCGCCACGCATACGCAGGTGGTGCTCGACGGACTCTGCGTGGGCGACGCCCAGAGCGGCCGCGTCGATTTGAGCCGCTTTCCCCTTGTGCGCCTGCGGTCGGTCGCGCTGAGCGTCGGCGGGGCTCCTTCGCTGCTGTGCCCCGTTCGCGAACAGGGCGCCGCCGTCGTGCGCCTCACGTCCTACCTGCCGCGCGAGCAAAGCCGCCCCGTGAGCGGCCGCGCAAGCATTGGCGTGGGCAGTTTCGGCGCCGTGGAGCCCGCCGCCTTAGTGGCCGGCAGGGTGGGGGAGCGCCTATATTATAATATGTCGGCCCACTTTTCGTATGCCGACAATGCCTACCCCTTCAGGCTTGAGAATGGGAAAAAAACACATACCGAAAAACGTCGCAACAGCGACCTCGACGAGGGAAGCGGCGAGGCCAACGCGCTCATCCTGCTCTCCGACTCCGCCAAAATACGCGCCAAAGTCCACTACGCCCTGAGCCGCCGCAATTTGCCCGGGCCGGTTTATTATTATGTGGCCGACAATCACGAGCGCCTGCGCAGCGAACGCCTTTTTGCCCAAGCGCGCTTCGACGGCGGCGGCACGTGGCGCACCTTCGCAGCCGCGAAATTCGACTTTGCCGCCACCCACTATCGCGATGTCGATGGCGGCTACAGCGGCGGCGAGTTGCGCCAAAATTATTGGCAGCGCGAAGCCTATTTCACGGCCGGCGCGTCGCGCACGGTGGGCCGCTTCGAAGCTGCCGCGGCGGCCGACTACGTTTTTCAGTCGCTCTCGTCCAACGTCGCCGGTTCCGATGGCGTGCGCCGACACACCCTGCTCGGCAGCCTGAGCGCCGCGGCCGACTTCGATGCCGTTCAAATCACGGCGCGCCTCGTCGGAACGGCCGTTTGCAATTCGGCTGCCGACGATGCCACCCGTCTGTCGCCCGCCCTGTCGGCTCGTTGGCGCGCGTTGAAGCTGCCGCGGCTGCGCCTCACGCTTCGCGCCTTCGCCACCACCACTTTTCGCGCGCCGACGTTCAACGAAAACTACTTTTTCCACTATGGTTCTGCCACGCTCAAGCCCGAACGCGCGCGGCAGTTGGGCGGCGGCGCGGCAATGGAGTGGCGCTCCGACGAAAGGGCCCCGCGGCTCACGCTGCGCCTCACGGCTGACGCCTACGCCAACCGCGTGTCCGACAAAATCTCGGCCCTGCCCGTCTCGATGTTCGTCTGGCGAACGGTGAACTTGGGCAGCGTGCGCGCCGCCGGACTCGATGTTTCGCTTGATGGGGCTTGGAAATTGCGAGAAAAACATTCATTTTTGCTTGCGGGCGCCTTGAGCCTGCAGCGCGTGGCCGACTACAGCGACGCCGCCCGCCTGTCCTATCACCACCAACTGGCCTACACGCCCAAGGCGGCGGGCAATGCGTCGTTGGCGTGGGAGAACCCGTGGCTCAATGCGAGCGTGAGCGTCGTGGCGGCCGGCGCGCGCTGGACCAACAACGAGCACGTCGCCGGCACCCGCTTGCCCGCCTACGCCGAAGTGGGCGTCTGCCTTTATCGCGCCTTCCGCGTCGGCCGCTGCGGCCTCGATGTGCGCGCCGATGTGCTCAATCTTTTCAATGCGCACTACGAAATCGTGGGGAACTACCCCATGCCCGGGCGCGCCTGCCGTCTGACTGCGAATTTCTCATTCTAAATTTTCAAAAATATGTTTCAAAATCAATTTTTCTTTCTAAATTTGCGTCGTCTTTGCCTCGCTCTGCCTCTCCTCCTATTCTTCGCCGGCTGTTCGAGCGATGGCGACGACCCCGACGAGCCCGAAATCCTCCCGGAAGTGCTCGAAGGCATTCAGACCAAGGGAAATGTGCTCATTGTGAGCCAAGGAAATCAGGGGAACAAGGTCGCCGGCGAACTCGACCTCTACAGCGTCGCCTACGACAGCGTTTTCACGAGTCTCTTCGCTGCCGAGAACGGGTTTGCGCTCGGCTATACGCCCGAAAATGCCGCCATCTTGGGCGATGACATCTATGTGGCCGTGTTCGACGAGAATCTTGTTCAAATTGTGGACAAACAGACGCTGCGCCACGTGGGTTCGCAGCCCGTGGAATCGCCGCAATGCGTCGTGAGCGACGGCACCTACGTCTATGCCGCCTCCAACTCCGGTTTTATCAAGCGTTTTCGCGGCCGCGAGACTGCAGCGGACAGCCTCTACGTAGGTCCCAATCCGATGGGCCTCGCCGTGAGCGGCGACTACGTCTATTGCAGCGTGAGCGACGCCTATAATTGGGAGGGCGGCTATGCCAACGGCAAACGCGTGGCCAAGATTTCGCGCGCCAACTTCAGCATCGAAAAAGAAATTGCGGTGGGCATCAATCCGAACACCCTCGTGGCCGACGGCACCGGCAATCTCTTCCTCGTCTGCAGCGGCAATTTCGCCGACGTTCCCTCGCGCGTTTGGAAGATTACGAGCACCGACGAGGCTGTCGAAATGGCCGATGGCGCCTTTATTTCCGCCCGCAACGGCGTAGTCTATATCATCAAAAGCGAATCCGACTATTCCGCTTGGCCCACGGTCTCCACAGTGAATTCCTACGCCGCCTATTCCGCCGACGGCACGGCTCGGACGTTTAATGTGGCCAACGGTCCCGCCGCGCCGACGGGCATCTTCGCCGACCCCTACTCCGACCGCGTTTATATCACCGCCGATGCCGCCGCGGGCAACTACAGTTCGCCGGGCCGCCTCTACGTCTGCGACAGCGCCGGCCGCGTGCTTTCGCAAAAGCGCACCGGCATCCATCCCTACTCCCTCGTCTTCGTGCAATAAGAAATCGGCTTTCGAAAAATCCGAAGCACCTGCTCGCCAAAAGATGTAGATGTTTTTCGCAAAACATGTACATCTTTTCGCCAAAACATGTACATCTTTTCGGAAAAACATGTACATGTTTTGGCAGCGAGCAGGCGCGCTTTTTTCGAAAGCCGCTTGCTTTTGTTCCCGACCGGCTTGGTCGCGTGAAAGGAATGGCTTATTTTTGCGCCAACATTAGCGCCTAATTACTATGAAAAAGATTGTCCTTCTTTTTGCCCTCTTGATGGGGCCGAATCTTCCGATGAAACCGCAGATTTTGGAGCCTGTGGACTACGTAAATCCGTTCATCGGAACGACCAATTATGGCACCACCAATCCGGGTGCCGTCTGCCCCAACGGACTGATGAGCTGCGTGCCGTTCAACGTGATGGGCAGCGCCGACAATCTGCGCGACAAGGACCAAACGTGGTTTTCGACGCCCTACGAATACCGCAACGTGTTTTTCACCGGCTTTTCGCACGTGAACCTGAGCGGCGTGGGCTGTCCCGAACTGGGCAGTCTGCTCACCTGTCCCACGCTGGGCGAGCGCCAAGTGGACTATCGGCTCTATGGCAGCCGCTATGCCGACGAAAAGGCCGAACCCGGCTACTATTCCAACGTGCTCACCAAATACGGCATACGCACCGAAGCCACGGCCACGCTGCGCACCAGCCGCGAGCGCTATACGTTCCCCAAAGGCGAGGGACACATCGTCCTGAACCTCGGCGAAGGCCTCACCAACGAGAGTGGCGCGTGGATGCGCAAGGTGAGCGACGACGAATACGAGGGAGGCAAAATCTTGGGCACCTTTTGCTTCAACTATCAGGCCGTCTTTCCGCTCTATTTCGTGATGCGCGTGGACAAAAAGCCCAAGGCTTCCGGCTTTTGGAAAAAACAAAGAAAAGCCACCGACGTGGAGGCGCAATGGAACGCCGAACAGGACACCTATAAAGTATATACGCGCTACGCCCGCGAGATGGGCGGCGACGACATCGGCGTTTGGATGGACTTCGACTGCGCCGAGGGCGAGCAAATCGAGGTGTCGATGGGCGTTTCGGCGGTATCGACCGAAAATGCGCGCGAGAACTTGGAACGTGAGCAGGCCGGCCGCTCCTTCGACGAACTGCGCGCCGACGCTCGCAACGCGTGGAACACCCTGCTCAAGCGCATCGAGGTGGAGGGCGGCACAGCGGACCAAAAAACCATCTTCTACACGGCCCTCTACCACGTTCTGCTCCACCCCAACATCCTGCAGGATGCCAACGGCGACTATCCCCTGATGGAGAGCAACGCCACGGGGCGCACGCAGCAGAACCGCTACACCGTTTTCTCGCTCTGGGACACCTATCGCAACGTCTCGCCGCTGCTCACACTGGTCTATCCCGAGCGGCAGCGCGAGATGATTCGCTCGATGATTGAGATGTACGAGGAGAGCGGATGGATGCCCAAATGGGAACTCTACGGCCGCGAAACGCTCACGATGGACGGCAATCCCGCCGCGGCCTATATCGCCGACGCCTACCTGCGCGGCTTGGGCGGTTTCGATGCCGAAAAAGCCTACGAGGGACTGCTCAAAACGGCCACCACCGCCGGCCCCGACAATCCGCAGCGACCCTACAACACCGACTACGCAGAGCGCGGCTATATTCCGCAATGGAACCCCACCGACATCAGCGTGAGCGACTGCCTCGAGTATTGCGCCAACGACTACGCCCTTTCGAAAATGGCCGACAAATTGGGCAAAAAAAATGAGGCCGCCCTGCTCGCCGCCCGCTCGCTGAACTATCGGCGCTACTACGACGCCGAGAGCGGCGCCCTGCGACCCATCATGCCCGACGGAACTTTTCTCACCCCGTTCAACCCACGTCGCGGCGAAAACTTCGAGACGCCCGCCGGCTTCCACGAGGGCAGCGCGTGGCACTACACCTTTGCCGCAGCCTACGACGTGAATGGGCTGGCAAAGTTAATGGGTGGAAAGCGAAAATACATAGAAAATTTGGAAAAAATTTTCGCCAACGGACTATATTCGCCCGACAACGAGCCCGACATAGTCTATGCCTACCTCTTTAGCGAGGTGAAAGGCGAAGAAGCCAAGACCCAAAAGTGGGCGCGATGGGCCTTGGACAAATACTTCAAGAACGCGCCCAACGGACTGCCCGGCAACGACGACACCGGCACCATGTCGGCGTGGGCCGCCTTCACCATGATGGGCTTCTATCCCGCCGTGCCCGGCCGCCCCGACTACACGCTCACGGCGCCGGTGTTCACAAAAATCACCATCCACTTGGACCCCGCCGTTTGGGGCACCGACCGCCTCATCATTCGCTCCGACGGCGACGACCGACTGACGCGCGTCAAACAATTCCACATCTCGCACAGCGACCTGCTGAAGGCCGGCACATTAGACCTATTCTGACCGAAATGCGACTATTTTGCGGCGCAAGTGCGAGAAAAGCAAAAAAATTTTGCGCGCTTTCCGCGCTTTTTCCTACTTTTGCCGCTTGAGAAACTGACAAACCGTTCTTTATGAGCCTACAATGTGGTATCGTGGGCCTGCCCAACGTGGGCAAATCCACGCTTTTCAATTGCTTGAGCAATGCCAAGGCGCAGAGCGCCAACTTCCCCTTTTGCACGATTGAGCCCAACGTCGGCGTAATCACCGTGCCCGACGAACGCCTCAACAAACTCGCCGAAATTGTACACCCGGGTCGCATCGTCCCCACCACCGTGGAAATCGTGGACATCGCCGGCCTCGTGAAAGGCGCCTCCAAGGGCGAAGGTTTGGGCAATCAATTCCTCGGAAACATTCGCGAAACCGACGCCATCATACACGTGCTGCGCTGTTTCGACGACGACAATGTGGTCCACGTGGATGGCTCAGTCAATCCCGTGCGCGACAAAGAAATCATCGACGCCGAACTCCAACTCAAAGACCTCGAGACGGTGGAAAATCGCATTCCCCGCGTCGAAAAACTGGCCCAAGTGGGCGGAAACAAAGACGCCAAAGTGGAATACGAAGTGCTGAAAGCCTACAAAGCCGCCCTCGAACAGGGCAAATCGGCCCGCACCGTCCAGTTTGAAACCAAGGAGGAGCAGCAGGCCGCCCGCAACCTCTTCTTGCTCACCGCCAAACCCGTGCTCTACGTCTGCAACGTGGACGAGGGAAGCGCCGTGAGCGGCAATGCCTACGTCGAAGCCGTCAGAGAAGCCGTGGCCGACGAAGATGCCGAGATTCTCGTGGTGGCCGCACAGACCGAGGCCGACATTGCCGAGCTCGAAACCTACGAAGACCGCCAGCTCTTTCTGCAAGAAATAGGGCTCGAGGAATCGGGCGTGAACCGCCTCATTAAAGCAGCCTACAAAATGCTGAACCTCGAGACGTTCATCACCGCCGGCCCCATGGAAGTGAAGGCTTGGACCTATCGCAAAGGCTGGAAAGCCCCGCAATGCGCCGGCGTAATCCACACCGACTTCGAACGCGGCTTCATTCGCGCCGAAGTAATCAAGTACGACGACTACGTGCGCCTTGGCAGCGAGGCCGCCGTGCGCGACGCCGGCTTGCTCCACATTGAAGGCAAGGAATACGTCGTGCAAGACGGCGACATCATGCACTTCCGCTTCAACGTCTGAGTCTTCCCTCATTTTAAAGAACGCGAAAATGCTTCAACTGTTGTTTGTAGATTGGAACCCGAGCGAAATAGCCTTCCACGTGGGCAGTTTCGGCGTGCGCTGGTACGGCCTGATGTGGTGCATAGGCTTGGTATTGGCCTATTTCGTGGTCTATTGGCTCTACAAACAGCAGG
>Ga0181612_135814_pt1 | contig 14618 bp, 10 predicted proteins | sample HoacroProtozoa21_FD_119630 | JGI IMG/M metagenome (GOLD analysis project Ga0181612, IMG submission 119630) | Hoatzin crop microbial communities from Cojedes, Venezuel. Combined Assembly of Gp0051906, Gp0051904, Gp0051908 | reverse complement strand
CATGCCCAGGCCAGCCCGACGCCGCCTGCTGACATGAGGGGGCCAGGACGGTCCCGCACAGCCCGCACAGCACCAACATCGGGCGGCAGTGCTCGACTCCTGCCATGTTCATCGGCCAGCGGGACCCACCACCACGGCTCCCAAAGATGGCGTCTCCCTCAGCAGCTGCAGGGAACTGCCACAGAGCTGACTCCAAGGAACGGTGCCTTCAGCTGAAAATGCCTACCGACCTGTGAGCAAGCCAAGGGGAGAGGGTGATGGGCTGACCCGGCCACTGTGGCTCCTCAGAGCAGGGCTGGGCAAGGGAGGGGAGAGGGCCCGTGTCGCACGGTGGCCATGCTGGAGCACTCCCTGCTGTGCCTGGGGACATAGCTCCCTCGCTGGTGATGTGAGGAAGATGTATGCATGCAGGGGTAGATTTTATTTATGGACTTTTTTTTTTTAATAAGCCATCCTGTATTGAAGACATTGTGTATGGGTAGGCTTGGAAGTGAGAAGCGGGGAAACTGTACCTAAGATGAGGGAAGGGACGGAGGTGAGGGCGGGAGTGTGGTGCAGCGGGTCAGCGGGCAGAGGGGACAGGGGAGGGCTCTGGACACAGACCCTCTTGGTGATGCTGTCTGGCACAGGGTGATGGAAGAGACCAGCGTGGGGACTTTACATGTCCTGTTTGGTTTGCTGAAGGAGAGAGGTGTCTGCAGTGAGGAGTTCAGGACTTGGAAGAAGACGGTCTGGTGGCAGGTCCCCCTCACTGATCCGGTGCTGGGGCCCGGCCCTGCGGCAGAGGGCCGGCGTGTGCGGGAGGACGTGCCTCCTCCCCCAGGGGGCAAGGAGAGGGGTTCCTTTTCCTACAGAAGGCAGCCAGCCGCCCAGGCAGCGGGAGGACAGCATGGCGAGATACCCAGGTCAGAGCGTCCTGTTGTCTGTCCGCCCCGTTTGAAGTCTGCCCCTTGGCAGGCAGGCGGGATGCACTGCTGCACGCCACGGCTTGGGCGGCACGCCAGTACAGGGAGTGATCCTCTGCGGTGCCGGCTCGACATCAAGGTGCTGTGAGAAGCTCAGGATAAATTCAAGGAAGTTTGAAGTATTTTGTGAGCTCTGAGGGTCCCTGAGAACAACCATCGTTCTGGTGGTGAGAGCTCGGTTTCCCCCCTTGGCCTGGGAGCAGGAGGCTGGGAGCTGACAGGACAGACGTCTCTCTGGCACCCTTCTGAATATCATTTTCCCCCCAGCTCATCATCCAGCAAGCTGTAAAATGGGGATAATTATGGTAATTATGGTGATAAACTGCACAATAGGAGTTACAATTGCTCAAGGTCCTTCACTAGGCCTCTTGGTGTTTTTTCTCACTAGTGAAGTGATAACATCCAACACTTCTGAGGAAAAAAAAAAGGAAAGAAGTCACCATACCAACAGACAGAACCTGAATTGTTTTTGGCAGCAATCAGATCACAGTTGGAGGCTTGATTTCTCTGAAAAACGGGTCTGTCTAAATAAAGGGGTGAGGTGGTGAGTTTGTAGAGGTCTATGAGAGGAGATGGGGTTTCTCTGTTGTGTGAGGGTGTGGAGTGAGGTGGGTTAAGGGAGTCTTTTGCACCATTTCCTGGCTAGTTTTCCTCCAGACAAAGACTACTCTCCCTATCTTTGGTCTGACTTTTGCTGAAAAGCTGCAATTTCCTGTTTTTCATTTGTTTGTTTATTTTTCACCCAGACCCGTAGAGTGTTACTTGGCGCAGAGCACGAGGGGACAGTGAAGCCTTAGAAGAGTTAAGTTTGCCTCTCTAGGTGAAGCGTGTGGCCCACGAGCATACCCAGTCCTGTAAACAGGCTGTGTTTCTAGGGTAAAAAATGTGGAGAAAGTGCAAGTGTCTGCCCTTAGGAGCAGAGATATGCATGTACTAAAGGTTAGACTAGGAAGGTGTTGGCAGGGGCGGCAAGACTCAGGACCTGAGGGCAGACCCATCACATTTCCTTTCTTGCCGCCACTGGGTGATTTCTGTTCCTTCTCTTTAAACCCCTTTGTTGGTCAAGGGGAGCCTTTTTTGGAAGCTGACTCTAAAGTACGTGCACTTAGATGCCTGGGTGGCATCTGTTTCTGTTTGCTGGGGAGCTGGGGAGGAGCGAGCTGAAGGTTTCCCTCTTCCCCCCTTTCTTTAGTTTTGCAACTTTCTGCGCCTTTCTTGCACTTCGGTAGCTCCAGCCTGCGCCTCTGTAGAGGAAGGCAAATCCTGAAGTGACGGAGTCGTGTTCGAGGGCAGCAAGGCGCCTTGCGATGAAGGACGCGATGAACACGGGCAGAGATTTACAGAGGCAGTCCCTGCTCTCTCTTCCTCCTCGCCAGCCCCTCCTCGGGCCTTTTCCGAGCTGAGCGTTGGTAGCGCAGGAAGCGTCTGACCGCGCTGCGGGCTGCGCCTCGGCTTGCAGTGATTTCCTCTCAGGCAGTCCGTTATCTGTCAAATGTCAGGACAGGCTTTCCCTCTTCCTCCCCCCACCGCGTCCCTATCCCCGTCCCCCAACTCCTCTCCCCGCCTTCCCTCAGCCTCTTGTGCACACACACACACACACACACACATGCACAGACGCACACACGCATTTCACTGCCAAAAACTGTCCTCCGCCCCCTCCTCAGCTAACTTCCTTTCAGCATTTTTTTGAGCTGGATAATCTTAGGATTTGTAAAACTGGGGAAAGGAGAGAGCGAGCGAGCGGGAGTCAGGACAGGAAGCTGGTTTCTCATTCCTCCAACTGTCCGAAGGCAGGAGGAGGGGAAGGGGGGGAGCCAAAGAGGAGCCTTGTGCAGACTCTTCCCCGGTCCCTTTTCATTAGTCCGTTTGAACTTCCAGTCTCCTCCGAAAGCCGAGAGAAGGAAGACCGGACTGGGACACTTTCTGCTGGAAGTAGTGACAGCGTGGCTGACAAAACCCAGAAGGTGGCCGTGGAGGGTCCCGGGACTGCGCTGAGGGAAAGACGTCCCCCTCGCCGTCGGCTGCCTCCAACTTGCCAGCTCCGATGTGGGCACCCGTCCACCACCCACTTCCCTCTGATGAGAACCCTTCCGGGCTCGGGCTATGATCGCTGCTGCTGCAGGCTGGGGAGCCTCCTCTCGCCCTGACCTTCTTCTGCCACAGGAGCAGCCCAACATCTGGTGGGGATTAATGTTTACTTCTCCATCCGGACGCTGTGTGGGACCCCCGATGTTGCTCCCTGGGAGTGGGACACGGGCGGTGGTCTGAGAAGAGAAAGATTTTTGTCACCCAGCGTGAGGCCAGGGGGAGGGGGGCAAGGCAGGAGGGGGGCAAACCTCTTTTGGGACTAACCTCATGAAGAACAAGGGAGCCAAGCAGAAACTCAAGAGGAAGGGAGCCGCGAGCGCGTTTGGCTGCGACCTGACGGAGTATCTGGAGAGCTCTGGGCAGGATGGTAAATGCCTCTTTATTCTCACTCTGGTAGCGGATGAGCAAAGCGCGTGTCCCCCCTTTTTTTACCGGTAAGACTGCAAACCGGACCTTTCCCAAGTCTGAGGGCTACACAACCTGGAGCTGGTTTATCCCCGGGAAGTGGAGTCACTGCCCAGTTGCTCACAATGAATGAAGGGTCGGAAGATTGCTTTGGTGATGCGTCTGCATGGCCCTTGCATGAGTAGTGCTGTGTGTGGGAAAGGACTGGACTGGGGCTCTCGGGCTGCCTAAGTGCGGGCAGAGACAGCCAGCTCTATGTTGTGATGGCCACTCCCATCCACCTGGCCCTGGAAGGGGGTAGCGGGCTTTTAGGGAGCTAGGTTCAGAAATCAGAACTGCTCTTCGTGTTGCCTCCTCCCAGTCTTGGAAATCCTCCCGAAGTCCACAAGACTAGAATGCTGCAGGGCTGTAGGGAGGAACTGGGAATGTCCCACTTGCCCCTCCTGGACTCCAGTACAGTTCCCATATTGTCCTTTCACTGCTGGATGGAGACAGGACAGAGACTCAGGGGTGGAACAGGGATGGGCGTGAGGTGTAGGGGGCAGCTGAGCTAATATTTTCATTACTCTGCCTGTTATCTTTCTCTCCTCTCCTCCTACCCCTGACCTCCATGCCTTCAGGTATCGGATGAGAACATGGTAGCTCAGACAAGAGGTAACTGCAATGAGATCAGAGGGTCCCAAGCTTGAAAGGATCAGTCCTGGATAAGGGAAGGAGCAGAACAATTTTTCTTAAAGAGGGTTAGATAGCGAGAATAGCAGTTGAGAGTTTGGCATAGAGAAACCCGGCAGTTTAGCAAGAGGAAAAATAAACACATGCCTGTTACCATCCCTGACGTGAGCATTATGTTCCACGTTTAGCATTATGTTCCAGCTTGAATTAACTAACTTTTACCAATGTCAGGCTATTCCCAGCAAAAAAAGCTCCTAGCAGCAATGTCAGCTTTGTACGGGGAGGGCTGTACAATCAGGTCTTTCATTTGCTGACGAGCATGGCTGATGAAGCACAGTGTGGAACTGCGCTGGCAGAGGGATGGACTACAAAACAGTAGTCCCTTCCGTGGCACAGGGAAGAGGGCAGTACATACATCACTAATCTAAAATGCTATATATGTGCATTTATTTAGGTATGGGGGAAAACCAGTCATTCAATTTCATTGTTAGTCGTCCATAACAATTACTGTATCTTTTAACTTGTATAGCCCTTAAGGGCAATTGAATTGAAATAGCAAAAATAACAGACTTGATGAACTGATACCACTTTGCCAGCGCGAGGTACAGATAGATAAATTCCATCCAATGCTAACATGAACTGCTGCAGTGGAAGAAGTATTTACAGCTGTTTACAGGAACACTGAAAAACAATGCAGGGAAGGGAGGCACAGGCAGTATATTCAGTTCAAGCAGCAAGGGGGATTTTAAAGGGAGAAACATAGTTACTGCCGTTGAAATTAGGCCAGAAAAGCAAAATTTATTACTCCAAATCCCATAGTTTTTTTAAAATGTTTTTTTGGGTGCAAGAAAGAAGGATATTGTCTCGAGTCTCATTTGTGGGATGGTTCACAGTTCCAACCTACTTGGTTGGGAGGAACGGTGGGAGAGAATGTGAAGTTCCTTTTCCTTTATGCAGTACTGTTATTTGCTGAATTGCACATCCCATTGCCCAGTGCCGTGGGATCCAGAAATGAAAGACTCAATTGTTATAGGTTTATTGGGAAGGGTGTAAGTTAGACTGGTACAATCCAATTCATTGGGACAGGGAGAGATGTGAGAGAATAAGAGATGCTAGATTTTTTTGCTGGTAGGGCTCTCAGGCTCAATAGGAAAGTGACCAAGTGTGGCAAAGTGATGTCTTGGGAAAAAATGAAGGTTCAGATGTCCCCAGGACATCACAAACTTGTAACCTGTAACTCCGAAACAAAATTAGAAGAGCATTTATGGTACGAGAGATGGTTGATTTGGGGATAGCTGAATTGTCCTGCTGAGAATTATTTCCAGTGCCAAGCGAGTGCTCCTGTAAGCAGGCGCTTTGGTAGAGACATAAAGCAGTAACTTTCTTTCTGCTTTAGATAGTACTGTGCATTTAGCTGGTGGGATGCAGGCTCTGGTTGTTCCCTACTTGGAAGCAACGGACATGCAAGACTGTTCATGGTATCTGGGAGTGATGGAGAGGGAGAGCACTTTGGCTGCTGTCCAGAAAGCGTTTTGTGGTGGACCTTTGTGAAAACAGCTTTTAAAATGCACCCAGAATGGTTAACTGGAAAAGAAGAAGAGGCTGTAGGACAGGCAGGACACAAGTCAGACTGGCTATGCTTTCATGCTCAGGTCTGCTTTACACCATCCTTTGGTGCTGCTTCGTGTGAGTGGTCCTGCACACTCACACAGGTGAAGAGGAGCGGATGCATTCTTTGCTGGTTCTGGGGGTGGCAAAGGGAGCACAGGGGACGGCCAAGGCTAAGCGGGCAGCTCGGTTTGGCTTTTTCCCCTCTGGATTAGTAGGCAGCCGTTACGGCTGGGGGGTGCTGCGCTACTGGTATGGTGCTTTGTGGAGGAGATGCACGGCTTGAGGCCCTGCGTGCTTGCGGCTGTTAAAGAGCAGCTTGTGTTTTCTGCAAGGACCTTAGTCCCCGTGTCTTTGCCAAATCCCAGCGGAGTGAATTATATTCTGCTTAAGGTATCAGCATTTCCTCTCCTGTCATTTAACTGTTTAATATCTTCGCTTCAGAGATGGCTGCGTTTCAGTGAAGGGTGAAAAGATCCCGCTGTCTCCCTTACTAGACAGATGTACCTAAGGCTGTGCTATAAAGAGCTTTATGATAACACAAGAAAAGCTGCAGGAACTACAAAGTATCTAAGAGTGGTGTAGATGGAAAGACTTTTGCAAGTACAGTGGGGTAGCTCAGGAGACTGAAAATTTGATACAAAGCCTTTAGCCCTAAGCCAGTTCTTCAGATCTGACCCAGGTTGGTGGTTATGGACAGATGTTGCTGTCTGGTGGCTGGTTCGAAGGTCAGATGTGTTGAATTTACTGTATTTCAAGTCTGTTCCTGTCACTACCGCTTTTGTCCCTACTTGGCCTTTTCCTGCTGGCAGTCTCTACACAGAGACTGGTCAACGCTCCTTATGGGGGCAGGCTGCTATGGGTGCTCCCAAGCATTTAATATCATGACTCAGGCCACAAAAATCACCAGATAAAATAAAAATGAGTGCTGGGTTCTTTTGCTTCTTTCTGTTTTCTGAAGCTTCCGTGTGCATCGGAGTTACATTTTCAAGTCTTGCTACTGGCAAGAGGGCTAGAAACTCCAGGCAAAATGAGGCTTTCTTCCTCCCCACTAAAATTCTCAAACAATGAGTTTAATAGCAGTGGATTTGAGGAAAAGCTCTCATAAGACATAAAAGAATGGTGGCTGGGAATACCAAGAAGTAAAAGTCGTCTGATTTCACGTAGTCCCTCTTCTGTTGCTTCCAGCACTGAATCCACACACGTAGGCAAGTGATCTTTTGGAGTGTCAGAGCTTCGCTAGAAAGCAGTATCAGGCTTTGGGTGTGAATAGGCACCCATGTAGGAGGAAATTAGCTCTCATTTGCTCTGCTAAAGTGTTTTCCTGTGTCAGACTTTAATACAATGTTGTATGGGTGCAATGGAGCTAACAGATGTTAGTCCTGGAGGATTAACATTACAGTTATATTTTGGCCTCTTGATGACCAGCCTGGTTTCCAGAGAAGAAAAGCACATAGTGCCTGAAGTCAGTAGGAGCTGCACGTCAGTCCCCCAGTTCCTGTGATAACAGCTGTATCGTTTTCTAGTGACAGATGGCCCAGCAGAGAATACAAGACATAAGGTTGTGCAGAAACCTTAGTTGGGGCAGGACAGTCTGAAGTGCTTAAAAATGTAGTCACAAAGAGTAGTCTTGCTTCTGGTTGTATCACAGAAGTGGTGTAAGAAGGGGCTGAAAAAGTCAAAGCTGTTAAAGTGAGAAGGACTAAGTCAAAGTGAAGTTTAATATTCTCAGTACTTCTAACTGTGGGAGATTCAGGCTGGGAATTCAGGTACACAACCAGGTACAACTTTCATTTTTTAAAATGGAAATAGATACTAGATACATCTATTAAAAATTTGTGCTGGTAAAAGATAATCCAGTCATTTGCATTGGACCTGCTACTGATTCAGATCTACCTTTGCTTCATTTGCTTAGAGCCAGGTAGGACTTGGATATAGGCTGAGCCATTTCCTGCATTTTTAGTATGATGGTGTCTAGATGTTGGGATAGGAGGTGCTACCGGGACTGCAAAAGCCAAACCTCAAATTAGACACCTTGTTCTCAGGGTGCACTCAGGTCAGCACTGTGTGTCCTATCTTCTCCTATTTGCTGGAGAGTTAGTTTTGCTGTTGCTGTACCCCTCTGTGGTTTCTTCCACATCTGTTTCCTGCCTGATGTTGTCTGGTTGGGATGCAATGAGATCAACTTCTCCCATTAACCCCCTCCCGCACTCCCCACAGCTCCCTCAGTGGCGCTTATCCTGAGCATGTGGCACCCAAAGCACTTTCTCTCTCTTCATCTAATGCTGCTTATTGGCTTTGTTTATTATTTGCTGTAGAAATAGAGCTGCTTCATTTGAGGGGCTTTGAAGCCATCCACCCCCTCGTGCTCTCGACTTGGGTCTCCTTCTTGCCATGGCAGAGAGCAGGGCCAGCCAGCAGCACTCCCTGAGCCCGGGGAGGGAAAGGGAGCTGTTGTCTGCAAGTGTAGCACAGGGAGAGGAAATCCTTACAAGCCCCTGGGTTGTAATACGGGAAGGAGACAACAATATGGGTAGCCCACATGATATTCTTGTACGCTGTGTAGCTGCGCAATGACTGCTTCTGCCTTGTCACCACTGCGTTTGGATGAAAGAGTAAGGAATGTTTTCCTTTAGCGTTAGTGGACTCATAAAAACACAGGAGCTCTGGCTTGCACTGACTCCCCAGACGGGATCTTAACCCCTTTTGAGAGCTGCAGTAGGTCAAGACTCTACTGTAGGCTAGGCAAGTGTTCTGAGGGAAAACAGTAACCATAATTCAGTGGAAGTATGCTTTGTACAAATGAAAGGAGGCCTTGGATACTCTTTGGCTGTTTTGGTACAGCCCCTCAGCATGTTACATTCTACCTGATTTTGATGCTATGTGTTTCATTGTGAAGGTGCCTCATCTGTGCTCAGACGGATGAGGAGACCTGTCACTCAGGAAGAAAGTAGTTTGCTTCGAGAACAGGCTCCCTTTGGAGCCAGTCGTTAAACCTGCTACCCAGATGTGAAGCAGCTTTTCTGGATCATGTGGCTTTCCTTCCTCGCGCTGGCATGTGCAGCTGCATGAGTTTGTGGGATAACAGCGTGCAGGGATGTGCGTGAGGGCGCGTGCCAGTCCAGAGCACATCTAAGTGTGTAGCACTCAGACATGCATTTGTGTCCACTTAGTATATTTCTTCTAAGCTGCTTTTTCTGTGTTCGTGTTCTGAAGTGAATACATGCCCATGCTTTTGGGTAGGTGCTTTTGGTTTGTGATGCATGCAGGAAGTCCTGGGAAAACTGCTGAAGGATCCTTAATGGCAATGTGGAGGAAAAAGACGAGGACTTTTGTTTTTTTCCAAGTCCCCTTGGAAAAATGAAAATGCCACATGCTCATTTAATCTGCTGCAGAAGTATGAAGAGCTGCATTCATCCTTCTTGCAAAATTAGTAGCTTTGGCACTGGGGATTTCTGTCTCAAGAATTGATCAAGCTGAAAAGAAGTGTTTTTCTCTCTTTGTGGCCAGCTTGCTTTCCATCCACATCTCCTCCCTGACCTACCTCACTCTGAGGCTATGCAAACACTTGTCTTCCTGCAAGGAAGGAAACAGCAGGGGCTGGGAGGAGAAGGGGATGAGAACAGCCTCTTGGACTGGCTTGAAGTGCATTAGTCCTCTTTATTTATCTGATGTGCTGCTGCAGTCTGCTCTACATTTTCGCACTGCTGATATACTAAGCAGCCCCATGACCTGCCCCACCTCTGTGGGGTCTATCGCTGGCTGCAGTCCTGCATCCTGCGCGGATACCTAAGGCTGCATCGCCTCATCTTTGTGATGGGAGCAACAAGGACAGTTGGGCTCTGAAGTTTGAGGGCAAAAGAAGGGGGACTGTATTATTGTACAGTGGAGGAGAGCTGTGGCAGGGCGGCCCTGAGGGCTGAGTATATGAGTTGGCGGGTGGAGGAGCTGAGCCAGGCTCGGGGGTAAAACAGCTTCTCGGCCTTTCAGAGTCTGCCAAGGCATGACCAGCGGGCAGGGGAGTGAGAAACTCTGCTGCCCAAATGGGTAGTGTGGGGGAAATTATGAATAGCGTAAAGGCTGCTTTTTCTCCACCTGCTCTCACAAGCCGACCATCATGCTATGAGTCCCAGATAACAGCCTCTATGGCAACAAAGTGAGAGCAACAAGACACTGGGAACAACGGGAACAGAAGCCATCTGTCTGCTTCTGCTACTCCACTGTTCCTCCTTGTTTTGGATGATGTTTGTGTTACTTCCTCAATCTGTTTCTGGTTCCTGGGAGCTGGATTTTTGTGACTCTGTGGCACAGTGTTACTGCAGTTAAACGTTCATGTTGCGAGCTCAGCTTCTTGTTCTGTATTGACTTTCCGTTGCTAGTGCTGTGTGATTAGCAGAGAGCTCTTCCATGCTGCCTCCTGCTTCACGTTGCCCTTACCAAGCACTGCAGGAGGCACACGTGTCGTTTGCATGCACTAAGCCCCACTTTGATCCTGCCTTCTCCCCACCCCCTGCGAACAGCATGAATCACGTCTTGCCTGCAGATTCTAGATCAGAAAATGTATTTTGATTTAGCAAATGTTTTCTCTTTGTTAGTAACAGCTGATTTCACTGGAACTTGGGAAACCAAGGACTAGGGACTTCACTGCTTGTGGTATCACAGCTGTCAAAGGTTTAAGGAAATAACTGCAGTGGATGACATGCTGGCATTGCACAGGGTGGATGTGCAACACAGGCTCATGCAGACATGGTGAACAAGTAGTCTGGGAGATCCCCAGTTGTCTGCAGTGCTTGCTTGGTGTAGGCCTGCTTTTACTTTGGAGATCTCATGACACAAACAAAGTACTAGAAAGCCTGCATCTGCAACCTGGGCTTTGCATATATGACGCACTTCTACAGCTGCAACATTTGTTGGCAGTCAGGGTTGTGCCAAAGATTTATGTTCCAGTGTTTCTCCTTTAATGTAACAGGGGAAATGAAAACAGCCTGCCAGTAATAGTATACCCAGTCCTGCTCTGCAGGGCATGGGCTGCAGTGGGGTGCAGATTGGCTGCCCACTTCACGGCTTGGACTGGATCTCTGATCTGCACCGGGTGCAGTTTTCCTAAGTTTGAAATACAAGTGGAGGCTGATTAAAGGATGAAGAGCTACCAGCGTCTGCCTCCAGTCCTGAATCACCAGCAGGGTGCCAGATGTACTTAGAGCTTTGACGTGGAAACCTGCAGATACCTTATTGCAACACAAAGGCTGTGAATTGTCTCCACTGCTGGTTGTTTTAAGGGCAACTGGTGTTGTTAATTGCCTACCAGTGTCTACTTTCTGTGCATTCCCAGAGTCTCAAGCCCCATCTGTCCTTTGTTCATATGCCAGAGCCTTCAGCTTCTCTGCAGATAACTTCAGTGAATGTGTTTTGCATTATCAACAAAACAAAAATCTGCAGCATGTTTACAATGGACACAGATAAAGAACAGTGTAACATAAATTGAATTTAGTGTTAAATTAAATAACGTGGGGCAACTGTGCTGACTGTATTACTACCTTTCATACTTAATTCAATAATGTAACCCTCCGTTTTCTATATTTACCTGAAACCACAAGCAGACTTGCTGGTCTTCTACACCACTGTGATTACAGATATGAAAGTATTTAATGTGTGCTTGAGACCTAGCTTGTTGTCAGATGTCTAGGCTCTCGCATATAATGAAGTTGTAGACACCGATACTAAATTTCACCCTCACTCAAGTGCCAGATCAATGCTATCATTGTGTGTGAGCGCGAGGAGTTCAGTCCCTAATGCTACAAGTCTTTTGGCACACACCACTTAAGCGGACAGGGAAGTCTCACTCCTCTTCTGTCTCACCCTCCTGCCTTGAGCACAACCCTCCAGCTCGATTAGACTCCCCATTTTCAGCCCCGTGGAGGCACTTTTGGTCTTAACAGTGCACCGAAAGGGATAGACCAAAACTCATATTTTTTGCCCTCACCTTCCATTCCTCTGCTCCGGTTGCTGTACTCCCATTTGGGAACAGCAGCCTGGCCTAGGCTCAAACCAACCTGCCTCCGTCCTGGTGCCAGCAGCTGATGCTGTGTGTGACAGCCCCAGCTCCAAGCAATGCTGGGTTGACTGGGTGGCCGCTTGGACTTAGGCAATTTAATGTGCATATGGGAGGAGTTACTTTAGCAGCAGCAGAAAATGTTACAAAATCACAAAATTATTGATATGAGAAGGGACCTCTTGAGATTGTCTAGACCAGCTCCCTGTTCAAGGAAAGTCAGCTAGAGCCAAGTGCCCAGGACTGTGTGCAGCTGTTCTTTGAATATCTCTGCAGATGGAGACTCCACAACCTCTCTGGGCAACCTGATTCAGCCTTTGACTACTGTCACAGTGAAAAAGTGTCGTGTTCAGATGGAACCTCATGTTTTAAAATTTGTGGCTCTTGTCCTGTCAGTGGGCACTACTGAGAAGATCCTGGCTCCCTTTTCTTCATTCCTTCCCATCAGGTGTTTGTACAGAGCAGTAAGGTCCCTCCTGATCCTTCTCTTCTACAGGCTGAACAGTCCCAGGTCTCTCAGCCTGTCCTGACATGAGAGATGCTCCAGTCCCTCAGTCATTGCAGCCTGGAGATGGACTTGCTCCAGTAAGTCTGAGTCGTTCCTGCACTGGCAAGCCCGGAGCTGGTACACAGGACTCCAGGTGTGGACTGACCAGTCCTGAGCAGAGGGGAAGGATCACATCACTTGACCTGCTGGAAACACTCTTCCTAATTTTTCCAATATTCCTAATTATTTATACAGTTTCTATCAGAAATTGGCCTTGGTGTCCTAGACTAGGCTGGCAATTTCAGTCAATAACTAACATGCAATTGGGACAGTGGTAAGGATCCTTTCTACCCTGGTTAGTGCTGAAAACAAATTGTCTTTTCATAAAGGGCTGTTGTTCTTTAATGGTTTCTGCAGTCTTGCTGCTGGCCAGCTCAAACAAATTAATGTATACTTTACATCATACTATTATATGCTGCATCTGATAAAAGCTGTGCAGAGGCTTGGCTTAATAGAAAGCCTACAAATAACGCTGTGAAGCAGCACGCCTTTCTCAGGGGTTGTACAGCCCCCCCAGATGGCACTGTGCACTGAACCTGGGGCTTGTGGCCGTAATTATTCCTTTTGGGGTGGCTGTGTTACGTGTCCTTCACCAGCACGGGGACTGGGCAAGGGAAGGGGAAACGTGCATCCCTGTGCAGGATTCTCAGCTGTGGCTGCTGCTCGCAGAAATATGCCGTGAGCAGCTGAGCTGGGTTTGTAGCCATTTATCTCCAGCTCTTCTCTCTGCCCTCTTCTACGCTCAAGGCTCAGCTAACTAAATGCCTTTGGAAATGCTATTATCTCCTGTGCTCTCTGGGGCCAGGAGCAGCTTGAAGATTTATCGTCTGAAACAGGAGGCTTTGTTTAGTTCTGTAAAGTACAGAGCAGTTAAAGAAAGAACAAAAACTAAACCCCAAACCAAATGCAAAGCTCTCTTTACATCTCATGTCCTTTCTTTGCTTTCTCCCATCTGGGAACGTGTGTGCGTTTCGTTTTGTGATGTGATTAAATACTGTCACATGGTGAAATGGTTAGAGGAGATATACCTGCATCTCTAAAAGAGGGACTGAACATCCAAAAGGCCAGGAGACATTTCTGCTGTAACTAAGTTGTGTAACTTGTTGCCTACAGAGTGTTGGACAGGAGAACAGGTCAGATTCTCCAGTAAAAGCTTCATTTAAAAGATACCACTGTGGTTTTCACCAAACACAGCAGCATTGGTACAGTTTTTTTTTCTGAAAGGTGCTGACATGCTTGCAAACTTTCTCTATGTGTGTGGTTGAGGACTGAGAATCCAGGCTAGATTTGCGCCTGATCTCACCGTCTATACTTACTGGCTCATAAAAAAAATGCTGATGTATCAAACCCAGAACACTGGGAAAAAAAAGGAAGGGTTTGTTTATCTGGATCTGAATATTTCAGTCGAGATATTTTTGATACTGTTAGTATTCTGTATTTGCCATCTCAGCAGCGAATGTGACTGTCAGTCCTGTTGCAGACAGACAGCTTGGCAGCGCAACAGGACCAGCCAGCATGTGGAAAACCCTTTCCTCAATGTACAACTAGTGCTTGTTTTTCTATTCATCTCTCGCTATGGTGTTGTGGGTAGTGGTGGCAGTCACACCTCAGGAGGTTCGGAGGTGTGATCAGGCAGGGTGAGCGTCCTTCTGAATCGCTTGTGTCTGCTCTGCTATTCGTGTGAAATAAATAAACTGTCAGCGGGACTGAATTGCTTTCTTTCCTTATGCAGAATCAGAGGGGAACAGCTTCACTGTTTTGCTCCCTCTCTTTTTATCTTCCTAGTATGCTCCACTTGGTATTACGTTTTCCTTACCCTTGCTCTGGTCAGGTAGTTTTAGATACACGAGAGGCTAAAGGAGAACAAACTCTCTTGTGAGATTTATTGCATCTTCTGCTTCTAATCAAGCCAGAAGAATAAAGCAACAGACTTCCTTCTATAATCCTGTTGTCTCCCTTCCAGTCCCTGCTGGAAACCAGAAGTACAACAAGGTAGAGGAATGCAGCAAAAAAAGGGAAAAAAAATGTCCTGGAACCTCTAAAAGGAGCGTGGGGGCTTGGCCTGAGGCGATGGCTCAGGGTTACAAAGGGGGCGTGGGGGATTCTCCCTTTTCTCAAATGTTTTCTGTTCCCCTTACTCAGTTGTGGGTGGTGTCCACCCCCCCCCCCCCCAAAAACTTTTTTTCCCGGATGGCAGAATGACAATCTTTCCAAAGCCAAAAAATCAACCACTCGGTCCTAAGGCAGGCTTAAGACAGGGAAATGGGAAGACGGGGTTTTG
>Ga0181612_114491_pt1 | contig 14618 bp, 7 predicted proteins | sample HoacroProtozoa21_FD_119630 | JGI IMG/M metagenome (GOLD analysis project Ga0181612, IMG submission 119630) | Hoatzin crop microbial communities from Cojedes, Venezuel. Combined Assembly of Gp0051906, Gp0051904, Gp0051908 | reverse complement strand
GAAGCAAAAATAGCAACAGCCCAAGTGACAGCGCTGGTGAGGATGCCGTAGGTAACTGTCCTAGCTTTTAAAGCAAACACTGCGTGCACTATGGCCAGATACCTGTCTAGGGTCAACAGGATTATGAAAAAGATCCCGCTGTAGAAGCCAAGCAGGTAGACACCTGAGAGAATTCTACACAGCGCCTCCCCAAAAATCCAGTCGTGAACAGCGTAATAAGCCCAAAAAGGAAGAGAAAATATAAACAGCAAATCAGATATTGCCAAATTGAGCAGGTAGATGTCAGTCATACTCTTCAATCTCTTGTATTTTATCAGGATAAAGACAACAAGCATGTTGCCTGTGAGGCCAAATATCACCACCAAAGAATAGAGTGGTGGCAAAAGTTTTGCTGCAAAGTGCTTTTCCTCAGTTCCCATGCATGGCGCTGAATCGCTGTAGTCGAATTCTGTTGTCAGTGGCCAGTCGATTAAGTCTGTGGTTTGGTTTTCCATGGTGTGTTGGTCTGGAAAGGAAGAAAAGCGTGTTAAACTAGAGGAAACGCCAAGCTTGGAGTGAGGGGAATGAAACACGCTGATGTGCTTATCTGGAATGGTTTTTGCTGTTGAGCACAGCAGCATCACCACGTCAAGGTGTGGAAGAGAGTGCAACTGCAGAGCTCCCAGGAAAGCCGTGTGTATACCTGTGAAGTCACGTTGCTGCGTGTTGGAAGTGTGCTGTGTGTCGTTTCCTACGTGTACGGTCCCTGGTGCGTTTTTCCTGCTCAGTGGAGCCTGTCAGCTGCCTGACCCAACCAGAAGCAGAGAAATGATGAATTTAGCCTGAGCAGTGGGTAGTCTGGGGACGTTGTGCTCAGCAGTGACTTTCCAAAGGGATGGAGAAAGCCAGCAAGGCAGCAACAGGAAAGCACAGCGGCTGGCACGCAGAGCAGCGTAGCTGTACTTCTCCTTGGGACCTGGCCACCTTCTCGTCGTGCCAGCCCATCCTGTAGCCCTCACCCAAGGTGGACCAGGCACTGGCCAAGTGTAAACCGGTGCCTGCAAAGGCGCTGTGACATGGGTAAAACAAACTGTCTGCCGCTGGTTCAGGCTGTTCGTGACTTCCTGGGAGCCTCAATGCCTGGTTGGGATCAGGTCACTGGAGGTGTGGAAAGGACCTTTGCACAGTACTAAACGTACCCACCTGGTGAACCTGCTGTCCTGGGCTTTGCAGAGCAGCGAGTCGGCAGCGTTGGTCTGGGTTAAGATGGCAAACGCTGTGTCCTTTACAGAGTCTGGGTCAGGCGTAGGCCATGTAAGCGTGCTGGTTTTAGGTAGCTTGGGAAGGAAAACGGTGTGCAGTCCTGTAGAAAGAACAGATAGGCAAACACCTTGGCAAATGGCATAACAGATGACAGTTGCTATCAGCGGAGCCTGTAACACCGGTATCTGTTGTGGCATCTTCCTGTCAATTGAAAGGCTTGCCCAGTGCTTAGGGACCAAAGAAGTTTTCATTCCTTGTTTCAGTAGCTGTTTAACAGCTGTGATTCAGGAGCTCCAAAACTGAGAGTGGCAAATGTCTTGAAGGGGACACCAAGGGGAAAGACAGATATGGCCATTGCTGTGAGTGTGCACTAGCAGTGTAGCGATTGTTTGACACTGTCCTTCGTCCTTTGTTAGTGTTTCCAGTGAAGTGAGTAATTGAGGGAGTGCAAGAGTTGCCCAAACTGTCTGTCCCTCCACTTTTGGTTTGGGGACTGCTGGGGCGACTGGACTTCCCTTGCAAGAATGAGTCACAGCCTGGGAGGTGAGTGGTGCAGCAGAGCTGTGAAAGCCCTTGGGCAAGTTCTGTTCTAGTGGGAGCAGGTAAAGGCTTGTGACTTTAAAGTCAGCCCTTCCTCTCACCAAACCCATCCCCTTTCCCTAGGCCCTGGTAGGCCTGTGAGCCTGTGAATCTGCCCGAAAAGTATGAAGCTTTATTGCACTAAAATCTGCACCTAGTAAACATAAGGAGGTGCTACTTTTGCCAACCTTTTTCTTGCCTCTTCCCCAAATTCTTGTTGAGTCTGGCTGTTAACTCTGCCCTTAACAATATCAAGAAGAACAACATCCATGCTCAGACATTACTTTGGCATACTGGGTATGATGGGAAGTTTTCTTCTGGAGAACAATGATTAAAAGAAAATTGGCAATTTATAACAGTTTGAGTCTCAGCTTTGCCTAGATACAATATCTTGGGGAGAAAATAAAAGCTGTCAAACTCCTCAAAGTGGGCTTTCAGTAAGCTCTGCAATCTCTGTGAAACAGTTTTTTTCCACAGCCGTACTAACTACATAGTCATTACAATACTGAGATAATGGTTTTGTTGGTAAAGGAAGTGGCTGTGGCTCAGGTGTATTGCCAGTAAATAAGTTGATTTTAAAGTATTTGAGGGTTTATATTTCTTCAGTACTTTCAGCAAATCTTTTAGGAAAAAACGCACCTTTATAAAACACTCTTTGATCCAAAACTTTAACTTCTTTATTTCAAAACGTGGCAAGACTTGGGCAGTGCACAAATATTTAATAATCGCTTCAGCTAGATCTGCTAGATCTATGTTGCATGCCCTGGCAGTGCAAGTCCCTGCTACTGCATATATCTAAATATCCCCATTTCATATGTGTCAACCATGCTGTATACTGGGATTATGGGATGAGAGACTGGCTGCAGCACAGTGCCCAGACCCAGCACGTCTGTCTCAACCATTTTCCCCCTGCGTGATGCTCATGCATAAACATGAGCATGAAAAGAACTTGGGTCATAAACCCAGAATGGGCTTTTATGAGTATGTGATTGATAGGATTCATGCAAATATTATTGCAAAATGCTGCCTTGATGCTATTGCAGCAGTTATTTTTGTGACAGCCCCTTCTTCCTGCTAACTGCTATCTCAGTGCCTTCCCTTCTTTTCCTCTGCCTGCTTGGAATGACAACCACATCTTCCTTGCATCTTATCTTCTTCCTTTCAACCCTTTTTGCATGCTTAAATTGTGGTCTCCCCTCTGAGTGGTTCCTTCCGCTAACTGAGCCCTGTTCCTTTAGCCTAGCCTTTGCTTCAGAAGCCTCTCTCTGCAAAAGTACTTACTACCCTGAATTCTGTATAGTATCCAGCACATGCTGACAATGGGAACTACAGATACTAATTTGGAAAGCAGAAAAAGGAATTGTAAGTGGTTTTGTGCTTTTTCCTACATTCTCACTGTTTTAGGAAACAGTGTTTACCACTGGCTAGAATGCTTCACTGGGTTAATCGAGCTGGGTTGTTTACCTAACTGGAGACATGTGACTGGGCTTATGTTTCCTGACAGTTAGGAAAAAAACACAAAGATAATCCTGGAAGATCTCTGAAGAGAGGATATTTCAAAAAGAGGTCTTTATTATTTTGAATACAGTTTAGATAAATGCAGTATTTCTAGAAATCTGCAATCCACAATACAAAGTCTGTTGCTCTGGTTGAGATTAGCAGTCGTACAGTTTTCAAGAGAAAAGCTCTCCATAGAAAAGCTGAGCAAACTCACGTCACTGCTTCATGCTGAGTTTTAGGTCAGAGCTCTCTGTTTTTAACGATGCAAAGATTTTATTGAGTTGCAGTTCACTTGCACAGTGCTATAAAATGGTAACAATTAAAAAAGTGTAGTAAATGGAGGTAAAATGCTAAGGTATGCTGCATATAAACAGGTTCCATGAGACAGTGTTTAAAATACAACATTAGATTTTCTGTAGTCATCCTGTGAGAACAGTAAATACTTCTCACTCGGATAAGCTGTTTTGTCTTTGCAGTGACAGTTTTAATGTCCAGATTTCCATCATTATATGTCATTTTCAGCGAAAAAATCAGAGGCAAACTCCATTATATTTGTGACTCAGATAAATCTCTAGAGATTTATTTCTTTGCTTACCTGGATCCTCTGCTCAAGTCTTCTAGTGGTTCTGTCCTTTAAAAATAGTGTATTCCATTTAACATATCTTATGCATTTCCCCAGGATAATTTTTAAAGATGAGTACACTGGCAAGATTCCACAAGTACTTTTCACCTCAGGCATTAGACTACCTAAGCAACTACTAAATGTTAAAAAAAAAAAAAAAAAGAAGAAGCAAAGATGACTTACCATATATCGTATGGTGCAAGTGATGGCTTGGATTATTACAACAAGAGTAACACTAAACCGATTGCCAGTCACGAGAAGAAGGTCAAAAACACCTCTTCCTGCATGAAGAAGGATGTATCAGTTTGAAAACGTCTAGCAAACAAATCTGTTTTCATTTAAAAAAAATCAAGGAGCAGTTCTCTTTTTTCTAAAAATAGATCATCAGATGTTACTCTTCTCGCTCTGTGAGATGTGCAGAGATGTTGAAATTGTGGAGGATCCTCCTAGGAGCTGAACTTAAGGTTTCACAGTGCACAGCTGTAGTTTTAGAAAAAGGTTTTTGTATCGTTGTTTTGTCTTTTTCATTTAGCTAACTTCTTGGATCAAGAAGGGTTTACATGAGGTTCATCACTTTACATTTCTCAATGATGAAATTTTTTTAATGTTTTTTTTGTCCCTGAACAAAAAGTGGAGCTTTTGAATAGAGCTCACACTTTTATTCAGAATTACCTGCACTTTCTGTTGGCTTTCTCTGAGTTGCAGTCCTTACGTTTTAGAAGATTTGATTGATGCTATTTTTCTCTAACCTGGTTTTTGGAATGTGTTTTTTGTTGTAATCCCTCTCAGAAGACTATGACTTAGTCTATATAGTGAGTCTGACCTTCTTTTAAAACAACACTGCTACTTACTTTCTGGAATTAAGCTTCAGAAAAGCCCGATAGAATCTGATTTTGTATCAACTTATTTCCTTGTGGTTGATTCCTGTGACTTTTAGAGTTAAGCTGCACTGTGAGCAGCTTTTTAGACCCTTCTTAGACATCAGAGAAACCACACAGGACGTAGGAAAGGTACAGAGAAAGCAAGAAAGAGACGGTGCCTTATCAGATGCCTAACAACCCCTGAGAGAGAAACCCTGAGTAGATACCTAATAAAGTGCAACCTCCTGCCTTCCCTTGACATCTCTTTGGAGGGTTCTGGAGTATCTCATCCTATCAACCTAGTGAAGGCACTAAAGGGATGTCTCTCCTGCACTCAGTCCTTAGTAACCTTAAAAGATTTTAAGATGTCAGAAGCACAATGGAGAGGACTTGCTTCGGATGCTTCTTCCTTAACAGAAGTCAAGGGAATCACACCTTCTGAGTTACATCTCAGATCTGGGGGGGAGACAGTAAAAAGCAAAAAGCTCAACCCTTCTTTCCATGAGGGACTAATCAAGGTCTTTATTTCATGGGATCAATAGATTTTTTTTCTCTTCCTTTCCTAATCAGTTGTTCCAATGAGCTCTGTAAGGGCTGGAGTCTCAGTGTCAAAGTTAATGGCTGCCGTAGGGCATTCTAAGGGTATGTTCACACTACCTTACTTGATGGACTATATTAGAGCCCCTGTAGAGTCAGTGCAAAGAGCTGCTTCTAAAAATGTTTCCACTACACCTAAATCAAGCTCCTAATTACTGCCAAAGTTTGCTGACAAAAATCTGCACTTTTATAATGAATTCTTATAATTCTCAAACAAGGTATTGTATCAAATTAATTTTTTAATGTGTAATTCCTATACAGTCTACATACTGAAATTAACAGACATTTTAAGTATTTCCATTCTGAAGCCTGCTTCATTGTTCAGTTTATTACATGTTACTGAACCTACTGGAGACTCTAAAATCTTTCATGATCTCACACTGTATGGACAGGGGAAAAGGTCTCAAACCTGTTGTTGGACTTTCCTGTTTTCCATCAATCTTTTGATTCTGAAATATGCACTCACAAAACTGGTCTCAAATGTTTGAGCTAACAAAACAACAACTTAAAACTAACTCCTGTGGTTAGGATAGGTAGGCTGGTCTTCAGAAATAGTTCTTCCCACAGATTCATTGGCTTTGTTAATCTGGTTGATTTTGTTGCCGATAGCTTTTCATTCTCATTAGCTCAGTCTGATCAGCAGATGTGGCTGGGTATTTCATTTACTAATTAGCACCATAAGATCACAGAGGGTGTTGCACGCCAACAGAGGGCCTCTGCTACTCATGGTTATCGCAGCTGACTAAGGCAAATGGTTTTGGTCTGCTCACCAGCTGGTTCTTAGAGACTCCCCACAGCAAGTGTGAATAGCTGTGACACTTGTCAGCCCAAATACAGGAAAACAGTCGGGCAGCAGGCACCTGGACTGTGACTTTATTATCAGCACTTACATGATATGTTCAATTAGCTCTGTACCAGCTGCAGATAGGCAGAGCTGCTGGGAAGTCAGATTTCATCACTCTTGCATGTGGCCGTAGGCAAGTCCAGGCCCCTGGTGCTGTTTGCTGAGTGCTGGGGTGCTGGTGGTGTGTTGTTGATCAGTGCTGGTGGGACAAGATCTTTCTTTTGTCTCCCTCTCTGCTCCTCTGCTCCCCTCAGTTGCTCTTGATGGGCCCCTGCGGGACTCCATCTCCCATACAGCCTGAAGCTCCATCAGAGCAGCCTGGGACTGGCCACCTTCATGCTGCATCACCTCCTCCTCCCTGATGCCTTCAGATTGCCTCCATCTAGTGTCTGTGTCAACACTGATGTATGGACATGCAAGTGGCACATCATTGTTACAAGTCAGATTTTTTCAGCTTTCGTCAGTCCCTTGCCCAGCACCCCTTTGAAAAAGTGCACTGCTCCTTGCCATGAGCCACAGCAGATTTTAAGAATCTTTATCTACAGGTGGACCTCATAATTTTACCAAGAAATTGAAACTATTGTTCAGTAATACAAGGAGTAATACAGTGGGTTGATACAGCTGGGAATTTTACCTATTATGATTTTATTTTTAGAGATGAGTAGGAGTTATGTTTAGTGCTGTGACACTCATTCCCTCCATAAAGACATTCCTGGAATGGTAGCGGGTTTTGTTCCTTATCTGTGAGGATCAAGTTGATGTACTCAGCAAGTATGAAGCCATGTACACTGTCATGTCAAACTGCATTCATCAATCTCGTCTATCTAGTCACTGATTTTATGATTCATCTTCATAGTACTCAGGCTGTGACACTGAAGTATCCAGTATCTAAGTGACATGGCACTCCCTCAAGGAGATGTCATCATTTATGTGAAGTCTGCACCAGTACTGAAATGCGTACTAGAACACATACCAGAATCTTGCATACCAGTGTGACATACAAATGTCATCAAGCAGAATTATGGGTGCAGAAATTTAAAAATGCAGCTAACAGTTTCCATTCAATTTATTACAAACTTGCACCACCTGAAGATCACAGAATCACAGAGTCACCAAATGTTAGGGGCTGGAAGATGAAAGACTGGGGAAAAAAAAGGCCTAGGACAGAATGGCAGATACCTTTCTCAGAGATACATGATACGATAGTGCACAACACTCGTATCAAAGTCTATAACGACAGCAAAACAGATCATCCTTTTCATCTAGAGAAGAGGTTTAATAGAGACATGTGAACACAGACTGGATGCATTTCTTTTTCCATTGGTTCCCCCATTTATATCTCATTTTGTTACTTGCTGTATTGACAGAATCCATGTCCAAATTAGGTTAGTATTATCATACACTTTATTTCATCAGTAATAGTTAAGTGCCTTTGCTTTGAGGAAGCTGAATAAAGACACCCAGCTAAAACTACTTTGTTGCTTGGGGGGGTGGGGGTTCTTATCTGCCTTTCCTTTCAAGCTGTCATGTTCTTGTGACTAATCTTTTGCTGCCAACGTACAATCGCACCCAATCTTACATCTGTGAGGTATATTCTTTTGAGGAAAATTGGGGAAAAAATGTTATGTACCACACCCTAAGTAATGGAGACTAGTAAAAAAAAACACAAAAAAACATTTTACACATTTCACAGGTTCAGGGAAGCTGAGTTACAAGAAACAAACAGTGGAAGACACAAGCACTTCTAATTTGGATGAACACTACTTCACATGGTTGTTTACTGGCAGTGAGATCAAGGGGGGGAGTTCCCCCTATTATTCTTCTGTTTTCTGTTTGTTTCTCTCTTGTAAATCTTGCACGTACATAATTATCTATTGCAGCACATATTAATTCCATTTTCATGGTGTTATTTTTGTATTGGTTTTCCCCAAGCTGCTGGTACTGAACTAGCTGTGTTTCCTCATGCGGTGAGGAGGAAGAGAGCGTTGCTTCCTTCTACCATTTTTATCCAGACTTCTGATGTATGCTGCCCTATTTTATATATTAAGGGTTATCATAGCACAACAGATTTTATTTTTGGGCCATAGCTATGCGTTTCACAAATTTTCAGCTCTCAGAATCTCATTTTTACATAGGCCTTTAACTCTCACACTTTCAAGTACATTTATCGTACATAAGTTCTAGGTCTAGAGGTGCTGTTTGGGGCTATCTTAACCATGAATCAGAAATACTGCTCAGTCTACATGTAAATCCTTGACCTTTGATCAGGCAGGCTGGGAGACTCACACACCAAATTTCTTCCCAGTGAAAACTGGGTCACAGAAAGGGTGGACAGAGTCTGTGCAGCGACAAGGTATGTGCCCGGACCCAGGAACCAGAAAGTATTTTTGAGTGCCAAGGATTAGATGTAGTCTGTAATTGTCCATACCTCATGACAGCATCCCTGCAAGTTGTTCAAATGGCTCCTCCACTTCCATCCACTTGGTTTCCATTCCATTCAAAAAGTCTGGTATCAGGATAGGTTGTGTTGTTATTGTCTTATGGTTAGCATCCTACTGGCACAACTTTGTAGACAGTTCTGCAAAGCTGATTGTTACTTGCATGTTTGTGCAGTTTTGCACATTGGCCTGTGTATCTGATAATGCTGCCCTCCTCCAGTTCAGTGTTGTGGCCCCGCCTTCTCAGTATCAGTCATTTCAGACTTAAAACACGCAAACCAAGATAGCTCTCACTATCACGGGTGTTACAAAACTGCTTGGCAGATACACGAATTTGTACAACATTTCTTTTCCCTACCATTCCATTTTCTGAATGAAGTAGAGCTCCTGATAGGCAAGTGTCACCAAAATATGGGTACAAAGCAATGCCTTCGCCCCATCTTGCTAGACAAACATCCTTCTTTGTTTTGGCCCGATTGCTATTGATATTCTTAATGTTCCAGAATTTGCTGGTTTGGTTTTGTTTCCTCTGCTAGCTTAATTTTTTTTTATTGTGATATTAAGGTGTAATGCTTCTAAGACCACAGGAACCACAGCAGTCACTAGGAGAAAGCCAGTAGGCATCAACGGTTGAAAACAGCAGCAAAATTAAACTTCAAAATGAGAAGTATCTGCCTGTTGTGCTGTTCACCCTGGTCAACATCATGTCATTCTCCTGGTACTTCATTTCTTTGTTTTTTGTTAGCTGGAACAAGATACCATGTAAATTTGTTCTTATGTTCTTTGTATTTATCCCTTTTGTAGTTTTCACTGGAAGGAGTGATATTTATTTTGGAGCTTCATAACTGAAAGTCCCTCTTACTCGCCTAAATCGTTTAACATTCTACTTAAAGTATTTGTCTCTCATCTTCCCATTACTCTGGCTATTACTTTATTAGCCTCTGTTAAAGCTGATAAAGTAATTCTTTCAGTTTTTGCCACTAGTTTTTCATATTTATCCATTTTCATTTACTCTTCCTTTATACTCCATTTACCTTTATCTTATCTAAAATATGTACACATAAGGTCACAGTTGGGTTAACAAACAAGAAAGTCGTATGACAGGAACATCCCTATGCACTGGTTACCAGAAGTTTCACTTTTTCTGTGTTTGTCCATTATATAATTACCACAGACAAACCAATGGCAGTGATTATAAGTCTAGTGGTTGGTTGTGTGTACTGCTCAGCACTCACCAATACCATATATGCACTTCTGCTACATTTCCTTTTGCCTCTTAGGAAGTCTGCCTGATAGTCAGCAGAGTTATCTTTTGCTGTGTTCCTCCCCACATGCTTCTGAACATGTGACAGCAGCATGTCCTGACAGGAAGGTCGGACTCTATCCTGTCCTGTGCATAAACTAAACTGTTTTTCGGGGCTGTGCATAGATATTTGTCCATGGCACCTGGGCGTTCGTTTCATAAGCATGCTGAAAGCCCAGTCAATGCGTTATCTCTTCAGAAGTTCAGTGCCCAAAATTTTGAATTTGTAATGGTTTCCACGTAGCTGTTCAACATTTGTTATAAAGCAACAATTCACTTGAAGTGTTCACAGAGCTCCTGTCTTGAATTTTTTTTTGGTGTTCTGGTGCTACTCGTACGCTCTCACAAATGCTTGCTTTCGTTTCCTCAGTATCTCACTGGAGCAGCTAAGATGCCTCCCAGGCACTGAAATGGTTCTTCCTTGTGTTAGCTTCTTCTCTACTGTAATTTCAATTCCGGTGTGCCTTGCCATTTTCTTAACGTACCTTCAGTTCATTGCACAGTTTCTGTGTATCTGACCGCCTCTCTAGCTCTTACATATGCACTGGATCTTCATCTCAGTGCTTTTCCTTGCAGAGCTTGAGTTATGGAATATTTGTCTCCCATATGTAAAATTTCCTTCACCTCTCTGCTGAGGTGACTTGTGTTCTCTCTCATGGGGACTGGGGATCTGGTTAAACCTTCCCCATGGGTAGCTCCATCCCACTATGACCAGACTGTGTGCAGTCCTGCTAGCCTTATTTGGAGCTACCTGGCCTGTAACTATACCAGCCTGCAGCCACATCTGACTGATTAAGACTCAAAATCTGCCGCAAAACTAGCTAGAGCCTTTGTCTCAGTGCAAAGCTACAGTGAAGGATCAAGGATTATCCTGCCTGGGCACATAACATAACAATAAGGTAATCTTTATGTTTAGTGTTTAATCTTTAGGTTTTGCCAGCACAAAACAGAAAATGCAAATTGGAAAACAAAGGCAGTGGGTATAGAATTTAGCCTACCCCACTGTGCACAGATGAAAAGAGTATGCAGTGGAGAAGTGAAGGTGTGGATCGTAGGCTGAAAAAAGGAATTGGGACAGTGGAACAGGAAGAATGACGTGGTGAAGCAGAAGCATATTTCCATATTGATCTTTGAATGCTTAGAGTTGCTTACATTTAAAACTTGGGAGATCAGGCACACCGTGTTGCTGGGGTTACTCTACGCAGTGCAAGGAGATCTGAAATTAGCTGCAGATAGCCTATGGAGAATCCTGTCTTCATCACAATGTTCAGAGTGCCATCTTTTATTGCTCTTCTTTCTTCCTCCTGTTCCCCTGCACACACCCCTGTTTCTCCTGTCAGATTTCACTCATCTAAAATCTGTGGCCCCAGACTTTTCCTGAAGCTGTTCTAATGCACTCTTCTCAGGCCTGTAAGTGGATAAAAGCCATGCCAGCTACAGTAGCTTTTGGACTGGGCAGACAGTTCTTTGCTTGTTCAGTTTGGTTCGCTTTGCTGGAGAGTGGTATTGCGAGTGTTTAAGTCCATAGTTACATCTTTTTGCAACCTCCATTCTGACAGCAGAGTTGATGCCCTTTTGCTTAGGAGGAGAACATGGGCTACAGGGTATACATTGTTTTTCAGACACAGATTTTATTAGATGCACTGCATTACCATGAAAACAGGAAGAAGTGTCATTCCAACAAGAAAAGAATTTAAAATAAAACACAGCAGTAGAAATAGCACAGTTACAGCAGAATGTGTATCGCACTGAACTAATTTACACTTTAATATTAAAAAGGTGCTTTCACTTTAGTGCAGTAAAAAAGTACAAAAGAAAGGAAAAATATTATTTCCAAGCAAGAAAGTTTACTATGAGGATAGTTTTTGGTCTTTTCTTCAGTCTGTCTGTGGCTATTAACCTCACAAGGTAGTGGACAGATTATACTAGCTGGTAGGATAAAAGCTAACAACTAACAGAAGCAGTGCCTTGATGTTATAAGGCTAGAGGGTGAGAAGTATTTGCACTACCTAGATTAAGGCATCTGATACCTAAATTAGGAGGCTTGGCATTTCCAGGCTTCCTCTACAGTTGGACAGGTAATCTTCCCCAGATGCTATTTAAAGCATATGTGTGCTTCTGACTCGGCCATCTCTTTTTTTCTACTGACCACTGAGGGACCTCAAAGAGATTTGCTGTTAATTTAGGCCTCTGAGTCACGTGCCAAATATTAAGTAGTGTGGAATCCTCTCTCGTGTCTTTACCTTTCCTGGAGGCCAGTTGAACCTGCCCCTCCAGATTTCCATGAACAAGGCTTTACCTGCATGAGCGGTGCGCTTTGAAGCAAAGGGGGAAAAAAGCAGGACAGTTCACTTGCATAAGGAGTGCTCACCTGCACTTCCTTACAGTTTGAAGCAAGAAGTTCTCCACTACGCCCCTCCCTCCTCTTCTTTGCTAACATTATGCCCCTCAAATACCACTTTCTTTCACAGGGAAACTCCTAATAATGGCATAGATGTATGGCCATAGGACACCAGTAGACTGATGGTCTCAAGTCTTCAACTAGCATGCAGTTCTAATTGAGGCACCAGTCAGCTGTGGACACTGTTCTCCGTGGAAGGCAAGGTGGGTATGTCTCCTGTGCAGCTGGCTGGTTTTGCAGTTCCAAGGCTGCTATTTGCCTGGAAGTGTACCCCAAACATCACAGTTACTGTGTATGTGAAGAGCATGGTTTTCTCAGGCAGGAGCCTAGCCTGACACACTTACTGCATCTGCCACATAAAGTCTTCCTCTACACACACGATTTACCTGTCCATAACTAGGGAGGCCTCCACTCGTTACTGTGCTCATGGTCTCCAAAATCCTTCAGAGGGTCCTGATATTTTTCTCATACAGAATCTTGCATACCGAATACCAAGATAATTTTCATTCTGGCCTTGCAGATCTTTACTGAGGTGCTTTTATTGGTTAAGTCCTGTTTTCCTTGGAGGGATATGATTTGTCAGAAAAAGCTCATGTTTTTTGGGGGTGCAATGTTGTCTTGTTGTGCAGTCAGTAGACTTGATGTGCACACTTACTTGCAAAATTGCACCCACAAAAATCACAATGTCGCCCATTAAAATCCCACTTTGGAAAATGTTAGCAACTGAACAGTGATATGGCACACATAAAATTAAAGAACTAAAATCAAAATGCTGTAACTTAGCCTATAGTCAATATGATTGTGTTTAAAAATGACTACACTATTAGCTAACAGATAAATCCTTGGGTTAAATGGCCCCAGTAAGATAAAGGTCAGTCAACTTTCCCATCAAAGGAGGGATGTTATCTTGATATGGCTCATATTCATCCTCAAATTCCTTTTTCTGGAAACATTATATATTAATTTAGGGAAAATTAGGGAGACGGGGGAATGAAGAAAACTGAAAGCATCCCCCTATCAAATGCCTGACCATGTTACTGAAAGAATACAATCACTTCCAAAAGGTGTTCTGTTAATGCCGAATACTAAACAGGTACATCAATCCTCAAAGCTTCCTCCCAGTGTTTATCTTAAAATGTTCACATAGCAGTAAAAAGTTCTTGTGGGATGACATACTACTCCTTAGTCTCTTCAGTGTTGTATTCTCCCCAAGTAAATCTCACTAGCAGTGATTCATTGGACAGAATTTGGGTCAAGAAACAGAATAATGCTGTTCTGGGCCCCATTCAAATCTTGATGTGATCCAGCTATGGTGTTAACTTTTCCTGAAGAACTCACTGATTCTCTTATTTTAAGAATGCAAAATTCTGTAATCCCAGGGAACAGTTAAACACAAGAATTGAGGGTCATGCAGTTTTCCGTAGTGGTTGACACAAAGATCTTCAATAATGTCAGGCAGTCCTTAAGGCAAAGCGAGCGATGCAACATTTACTAACTAATGTTTTGATGTATTTTTACAGTCCAGTAGAGATGTCATGCTCTGCAGTGGATGGTGTGAAGGTGGAACTAACTCTTTCTAATTTTTCACGATAAAGATTTGGACATTTTTTGCAGACATGGGCTGCAATATGCTTTCGGAAAAAGGTATAAAGGTACTTCCTAAATTTTTCTCCAACAAATGCATAGATCACAGGATTGATACAACAGTGGATCATTGAGATTGTTTCTGTCACTTGGATTGCTTTCTCCAATTGACCTTTGATTTCACAATTTGGGTTGAAAAGTAAACTTTGGAATGTATGCAAGAAAGAAGAAATATGGAACGGTGTCCAAAAGATGAAGTAAAAAATCATGATCACAAAAATAAGTCTGACTGCCTTCTGTTTTTTCTCATTCTTGCATCTCAATAATGTTTTTAGAATTTGTGAGTAACTGAAAATCATAATGAACATTGGAACAATAAGTCCCAGAATGTTCATCTTTAAAATGTAGGAGTACTTCCAATTTATTGTGGTATCGCTTTCATAATGAGCACTGCAAGTATAACGTGAATTTTCCCTTTGAGTTTTGTGAAATACCATCCCAGGAATGGAAGCAAAAATAGCAACAGCCCAAGTGACAGCGCTGGTGAGGATGCCGTAGGTAACTGTCCTAGCTTTTAAAGCAAACACTGCGTGCACTATGGCCAGATACCTGTCTAGGGTCAACAGGATTATGAAAAAGATCCCGCTG
>Ga0181612_170169_pt1 | contig 14619 bp, 17 predicted proteins | sample HoacroProtozoa21_FD_119630 | JGI IMG/M metagenome (GOLD analysis project Ga0181612, IMG submission 119630) | Hoatzin crop microbial communities from Cojedes, Venezuel. Combined Assembly of Gp0051906, Gp0051904, Gp0051908 | reverse complement strand
GACAGTGGAGTAGTGTCAGGAGATGATGGCAGTAGAGGTCTGGAGGTCTTTACAATGTCCATAGCCTGCTCTTCTAGCAAACACAAAGGAGTCGGTGTTGGTTTCTCACTTGCTCCCATCGTCCTTGCTGTGAGCTGCAGCACTGCTCACTGCACAGTTGCACATGTGTCACCAGCTGAAGATGTCTGGCTCACTGGTGTGGCTGTAAGGCCAGTCCTGTCCCACCAGTGCTGGTACAGCACTTCTTGCTGAATCACGGGAGGGTTTGGGTTGGAAGGGACCTTCAGAGATCATCTAGTCCAACCCCTGCTGCCGTGGGCAGGGACCTCTTTCGCTAAATCAAGTTGCTGAAAGCTGCATCCAAGCTGATCATAAACACTTCCAAGGATGAGGCATCTGCAGCTTCTCTGGGCAACCTGTTCCAGCATCTCACCACCGTCATAGTAAAGAATTTCTTCCTTATACCTAATCTAAATCTACTGTTTTTAAGTTTAAAACCAGCTTTGATGTCTCTCCTGCAGGTCTTAAGGAAAGGATCTGGGACACTGTGTGAGGCACTGCTGATGGTTCAGGCTTATCACGCCAACATCATCTTCCCCAACAAGCAGGAGCAGGAATTCAACAAACTTACAGAAGATGGCCATGTGCTGGACTCGGAGACGTACGTGGGAGGCCACGTGGAAGCGCTGGAATCTGGGGTCTTCCGCAGTGACATCCCCTGCCGCTTCAAAATGGTAAGGGGCCACGCAGCCAAGCCCTGTCCTCACGGAGCATGGTGGTGAGGAATGACCCCCACTGGTGTTAACGTCTCCTGTGTGTCCGTGCTGGGCTTGGGCAGTATTTGTCATGCTTCAGGAGACCTTGAGTACCTGAAGCTGCATGGAGCTGCGCTGGGAAGGGATGGGAGGAGGCCTGCAAGTGGCCATGCATGCTTCACTGGGAGAGCAAGTGTCATATGTATCACATACTGGAAGCACGTCAGACCTTGTTGACAGCAAGGGAGAGTGATGAAGTTTTCAGAGACAGCTTCACTCTCTACCGTGTGATGCATCGCACTTAGTGCAGGACATTTTGCTTGATGTTATCTGGTGAACGATCATGGGGGAGCATGCACTGGGTGTATAAAAGGATCTGGACCAAGTGTGAATCTTTGTGCCCTTGCACCAGCCAGCATGCAACCAGAAGAGGTGCTGCGCTACCAGGCACAAATGCAACCGGCTGCTTGTTGGCTGCCCTTGTCTTTTCCCTTCGTTGCCTTTTTCTTTTTTTTTTTTTTTGACCTGGTGTCAGTGGTCTAGACCCTGCCTGTGCCTTAATACGCTGCCCTGTGCTGCAGGGCCGTGCTTAGAGCTCCCCAGGTCAGGCAGGGACACAGGCAGCCAGGCAGGAGCTGCCAGCCTGCAGCCGGGGATGGCTGCCCACGATCTCAGTGCCATCCCCACACCCCTGCAGAATCCCGCTGCCTTCGACTTCCTGGTGCAGCGCGTGGAAAAGACACTGCGGCACGCCATCGAGGAGGAGGAGGGTTTGCCATTGGATCAAGTCACCAACTTCCAGGAGGTACGTTGCCCGCAGCACGGCTGGGCTTGGCAGGGAGAGTTGAGCTGCCAGACTGGGGCTGCAGCTTTGAAATGCCTGTTAGATTAATTTTATGCTTTATGGGGAGAGACCAAGAAACCCGTCTATGGGCACCTGCAGAGTAGATAGTGTTGAGGGATGTTATAAGCAGCCACTGCTGCCCGTACCCTCGGCCAGGACCTCTGTGTCCAGCCGCTGGAGCCCAGCCTGGAGATCCGGGGTCTCTGCCCCCGCTGAAGGATGCAGTTCCTGCCTTCCCCTTGGCAGGTTCAACCAGGAGCAAAGCTCTGAGAGAGCTGGGAAGGGATTTAGTGAGAAGATGGACCCCTCAGATATCCCAAATACTCACGTTCCTCTTATTACCTGCTTCTTACTGGCTTCAAAGTGCAAGTCACCCCTCTCGAAAGCTGAGTCTGGAGTTTCTTGGAGGGCATCATCAGTCAGTGACTGGGGACTTCTGGTCTTTGCTGTTGTCTCCATTAACTCATTTGCACTGAAAAGGTCCTCAATCAAGTAACCGTTAAGAAGTAGCTGCTCTCACCTTCCACATGCCCATACAGGTAAAGCCTACCTTGGAGGTCCAAAAGAAAACTTAAAGTACCAGTGGTCAAGGAGCCTCTGATGCTGCTCCTTTGAACCTTTAAATCCTTCTCCAGAGTCACTGGCAAGTGTCCCCGTGCAGGAGTAAAGGACAGGATTCAACAAGTATTTGACTCTTAGCTCCTTCCTGTCTGCTACTTCTCTCGCCGCAGGTTTGTGATGAAATCAAGGTCAAGCTGAATTCCCTGAAAGATGTTCCAAACAGAATTGAGTGTCCCCTTATCTACCATCTAGATGTGGGAGCTATGTACCCCAATATCATTCTGACCAACAGGTTGCAGGTGGGTAACATCAACCTTGTCTCTCCTGATTTGTCTTTCAGATCACCTTGGTGGTCTCTCTGATTGAATCCCATCAACAGCAAGGGCTGAACTTTCTGCTCGGGGCAGGGGGGGATCAGATAAGGCTGGGTGTGAAATTCAGTCAAGCTGCCATAAATGCCAGGTCTGCAGAGGCCGAGCTACAACTTTTGCTAGGACTCTTCCCAAAAAAACAGCTATTATTTTTGTGGGTTTTGTGTTCCCGAATGGCTCTGGAAAGGAGAACTCACTGAGTACCATCTCTGATGTTCACACCTATGCTCTTCTGCCACCGGGCACCTGTTCTGGCATGAGTCATCATTCGGAGAGCTGACCCCTCTGATGCCTGTGTGTGTCTCTCACTTGCGTCCAGCCCTCAGCCATGGTGGATGAGGCCACGTGTGCTGCCTGCGACTTCAACAAGCCGGGTGCCAACTGTCAGCGCCGGATGACTTGGCAGTGGAGAGGAGAGTTCAGTAAGTACAGTAAGGACCGTGCAGTCCAACCCACAGAGATGGTGACGAATTCCTGCTTCTCCCCTGGGAAACTGCCAGCCACCCTCCTCCACAGTGCCTGCCAGCCGCAGTGAGTATCACCGCATCCAGCAGCAGCTGGAGTCGGAGAAGTTCCCTCCCCTGTCCGCCGAGGGACCACCCCGCGCCTTCCACGAGCTCTCCCGGGAAGAACAGGCCAAGTACGAGAAAAAGCGGCTGGCAGGTAAAAATAAAAATCAACATCGTGGTCTGGAGCAGTGTTTTGCAACCTAGACTGTGAGCGGTGCTCACCATTAATCATGTCTCTTATGGCTGAGGGCTTGGCTCAGACTGTGTCTGGTCTCAGACCATGCTTTGGCAGATTTTCTCCAGGATCCCAGTAGGCTCCTGTGTGCTTCCCAAAGAGGGACCAGGCACCAGTGCCTGTGTCAATGTTTTTCCTTTTGTCTGTTGAGAGCCATGGATTTGAGCTGAAACGTGAATGGCTCCATTTTTTGGAAGGCTGCTCATTAAAGCCTGTTAATGAAAGGGAAACATAACGTTATCCCATCACCTGGAGTGATGCTGTTCAGCAGAACCATCCAGCTGTCTGGGAACAGAGCCTGGGCTTGTGGATGGGCTGTATGTGCATCAGGATGAGTTTATTTCCCCAACCTGTCCCTGATTCTCCATAATGAGGTGTTGCTTCTCTCCATGCTGGTATTTTCCTTCTCCTCGCTTTGCAGCAGGACTGTCCCCCTGCTCACCTCTGCCTGATGCTTAGATGTCTCCCTGCCCATCCTGTGCCCATCCCTCTGTCCATAGCAGGGTACCCATACCTGAGGAGCTCCCTCTGCTTCTTCCTGTGACTAGATTACTGCCGTAAGGCATACAAGAAGATCCACATCACCAAGGTGGAGGAACGAGTCACCACCATCTGCCAGCGAGAGAACTCTTTCTATGTGGACACGGTGCGAGCTTTCAGGGACCGCCGCTATGAGTTCAAGGGGCTACACAAGGTACTGAGCTCAACTTCTGGTTTAACTTGTCTTGCCAAGGCTGGGGACTTCTCATCTTTCACTGAGAACCCGAGCCCTAAAGGATGGCTCTGTTCAGTCTTTGTATTTGAGAAGGACATTGTGGAGCTCCTGGCAGCTGTGGCTTCTTGCTGCCAAATCTTCAACGGCAGCTGAGATGGCATTTACTGCCTCTGTGGTGCTGTCAGAAATAAAGCTGTATCTCCGGTTTTACGGGATTTAGCAAATCCTCGGTCCTTATTGTGATATATCCAATCTGTCCAGGTTCAGTCTGGGGCATTCTTCTACATGGAGAAAAGAGACAAGCTGAGAAGGAAGGTGTCCACCTCGGGTTAAGGAACGGTTGATTCCAGGAGGACGTTTTAGTTCTCTGAGGGTTGAGGTTTGTGCCAGATGAGACCAGGGCACGTTGTTCTTGGAGTATGTTGAAGGCAATGACGAGGCCCTGGGACTCTGCCTCTGGTGGAGTTGATTAATGAGCCGGTTGCTTTGCGGTTACTCCCAGCTGCCTCTTCTGCCATGGATCAAGGAGCTGTCCGAGAGGCTTCTTCTGCACAGGCAGTTCTGCTGTTTAGCCAGACGTCGTTGATTGCTGCAGGCAGTGTATTTGCTTCTTGCCTGTGCACATGTGGTGCAGCACAGTTGACGCAGGCATGCAGCACTGCTGGCACCGGCTGAATTCTGATCAGCACCACCAGAGTTATGGTTGGTGTTGCAGGTCCCTCCTACCATGTGTCAAAGTGCCTCTGGCCAACTCCTCCTCTGCTGCAAAAGAAAAAGGAATATTTAGCTCATGCTACTGATATTTGGTAAAGATGCTGTTCTGGAGTTGTAATGTTATTCTGGGACTGAGGGGGAACCAGTTCGATACCGCCAGTAGTGATGTGTGGGATCGTTCTGACTCTGCCTGTGGCTTGCAGGTGTGGAAGAAGAAGCTGTCTGCAGCAGTGGAGACAGGAGATGCCTCTGAAGTGAAGCGCTGCAAGAACATGGAGATCCTATACGACTCCCTGCAGCTGGCCCACAAGTGCATCCTCAACTCTTTCTATGGCTACGTCATGCGGAAAGGGTGAGTCTCCCACCGGGCGATGCTGGGGTCGTCCGGAGAGGACCCTTGGAAACCAGGATTGTCCTAGGGAGGCTATCACTTGCTTCACCTTCTTCTGAAGCACCAGGATGAAGGTGGGTGCTGCCTGTAACAGTCTCCTCTTGCTTGTATCGATGACTTCTCATCCTGGAGACTCCTGCAAGACATGAAGTGTTGGGCATAAGTGTTGGGAGTCTTGTCTGTTAGTGGCTTCCCAGCTTTTCTGAAGCATCATAACCAGGGCAAGGAGAACAATCTACCGAGCGGCAGTGTTGATATGTTTCTTGCCCTTCTTCCTCTGGAGGTCCTCCTTCCCTTTCTGTAGCTGGGTTTGGGAGGGAGCGCTTCGTGCTCTTCACTTTGACTCCTCTGCTTACAGAGCTCGCTGGTACTCCATGGAAATGGCTGGCATCGTCTGTTTCACAGGAGCGAGTATCATCACCCAGGCCAGGGAACTGATTGAGCAGATCGGGTGAGTATCTGCTGAGCTAGGGAAGAAGGGTCTGTCTGCATCTGGGACAGATGTGGGAGCATGTTAGACACCCGAGCTTTCAGCAGTTAATGTTGAAGATTCAGATTTCTAACACTGCTGTGGTTATTCTGTTGTATTACGAAGGTTTGCTTTGCAGGAGGGACTGGAGAGCGGATGCACCAGGCTGCCTCTGCCTGCAGAGCTGATCCTCACCTGTCATCCACTCTTCTCATGACAGCGTCCTTCCTTCTTTCCTTAGGAGACCTCTGGAACTGGATACCGATGGGATTTGGTGTGTCCTCCCCAACAGCTTCCCAGAGAACTTTGTCATCAAGTCAACCAACGCCAAGAAGCCGAAGGTGACAATCTCCTACCCTGGTGCCATGCTGAACATCCTGGTGAAGGTGAGTCTTGTGCCCATCCAGGCCAGCTCTACAGTCTGGGAAAAAGGAGGTAGAGGATTATTGAGGGATGGGGGCCTCTCTTCCATCTCTGCTCTGGGGCAGAGAGCATGTGAGCAGAGGGAGAGGCTCCAATATCCCTGCAGCAGAGAGCGTGATGTGTAAGAGGCCAGGGTTGGTGCATGCTCACCTGTGAGGGCTGGGAGTCCAGAATGGAGCAAGGCCAAAACCCATCCTCTGCTTGCTCCAGCTTTTGTAAGACAAAATAATATAATTTTAGTGTCCAAAGCATTTTTCTTCTCAACAGGCAGGTCAGATGTTTTGATTTTTGAGTCCTAAATTGTGCTGTAGCTTTCAGAGGGGTGCTTGGTGATGCCTTTGGGCAGGGTGTGTCTGAGGGGCATCTCCTGGGGTACTACTCCAGCTGTTGAGTGAAGCTGTTCTCCTGGGCCTGTGCCCATAGGAAGGCTTCACAAATGATCAGTACCAGGAACTGCAGGACCCAGCCTCTCTCACCTATGTCACGCGCTCAGAGAACAGCATCTTTTTTGAAGTGGATGGACCATATCTGGCCATGATCCTCCCAGCTTCCAAGGAGGAGGGCAAGAAGCTGAAGAAAAGGTGAGATTCCAAAGCTTGAAATGTTATCACTTCCTACAGTAACAGATTAAGGGACTCTTTCCCTTCATGCATGTGGGGCACGTTAGTCCTCTCCCCTGGAGCTGGTAGCATGCTTGATTTGCTGACTTTAAATGGCAGGTTCCTTAGACCAGATCATCTTTGAATCCAGCTATGCACTTTCCTCCAGTGCCACGCTATGTCAATACATTTTAGAAGATAACAGCAAAACAGCATTTCTCCAAGTTGGTGACCAAACACGATTTCCCTGTTTGGCCCTGAGGTGTGCAGAACTTTGGCTTTCCTTCTGAGGACTTCTTATACTGCTTATATTCAGCCTAATCTGGCTACAGTCCCCAGTTCCTGCCTTCCCATCTCTCAGGAGTTCACAGACCTCCAGTAATACTTCTAGAAGAAGAAGGAAATACTTCTTTTGGAAGAAGGAACAGGTCCTGCCGTTACTGTCACGTTATAGGATAGTTGTACTCAAACGTCACTGATTTCTCTTCAGCTTTCTGAGTAGGAACATAACCTAGAGCAGCAGCAACCACTAGCTGAAGGGGTGCCGGCAGACCTGGGTCTGGCTCCAAGAAATGCTGTCGCTGCCCTCCAGCACCCTCTGTTCTTGCAGCTCTGTGCTTCTTTGTGCTCAATGCTCCATTGGATGAGCTCCATCATCCACTGTCTCCTGTCAGTGCCTTTCTGAAAGCAGTGAGTCCCTTCCACAGGAGTCAAGGTAATGCCAAGCAGAGTGGGCTCTGCTCGTAGGATTCTTATCTTAGGGCCTCTTGGGTTCTTGAAGTTTGGGGATGTTAGCAAGTGCATTTATTTCTTGATCATTCTCCAGCCGAAACAGCCTGGGGCTGGCTGGCAGGCACCATCGTTGGTGGAGGAAGAGACGGCTGTGGTCAGGTGGGAGAAGGGCTGGCCAAGTGATGGAGGTTTGAGTATCCCCTCTCTTCTCTTAGCTGATGTCCCCATAAGGTTTTTTTTCTTGAGACATACAAATAATTGGCAGGACTGTGAAATGCAAAATAATGCAAGAGAAACTGAGAGAGGTAGGAGTGATCCTATGATCATGTCATAGCTACATCTGGTTTCCTCTGAACCCCCTTGCTGTCATCTGACCTGACAAAGTTTCCTTCTCTCTAAACCTCTGCCTAATATCTTTCTCCATTTACCCACTTGGGCTCTCACCTCCTGCCCTTTACATCTGTGCAGTTAGGACCGTTCTCCCAGTCGGTATGGATGAGCCAGGGCACGAGCCAATGTGCTTTTGCAGACAAGTTGAAATGGTTGGTAAAGCAGCTGTAGGTATTCTGAGGCCATCCTAGTGCCGAGGACCACGGCTGTACTGAATGTGCCGGATGGTGGCATCGGGAGGAGTGCCCCGGCAGCAGGGACACCAGCGGGATCCTGGAGGATGTGTTCCTTGGCTCAGGCCAGGTTTTGCCCACGCTCTGTCTCCTAGGTACGCAGTATTCAACGAGGATGGGTCCCTGGCCGAGCTGAAGGGGTTTGAGGTGAAGCGCCGGGGAGAGCTGCAGCTGGTGAAGATATTCCAGTCTTCTGTGTTTGAAGCCTTTCTGAAAGGCAGCACCCTGGAGGAGGTCTACGCTTCTGTGGCCAAGGTGGCAGATTACTGGCTGGATGTGCTCTACAGCAAGGTAAGCACAACTCGGCATGTCTGTGTTCCTGAGGTGGAGCCAGAGAAGTGTCAGAGCTGCTCAGGCACTGTGGGGAGGGTGGACTTTGCTTGCACAGAGTAGGTGGTCCACTGTGCCTCTGATAGTCACTTCCATCTTACTTCTGCTGCTTTAGTTCTCGGGCCGCTCTTTAGTGTCTTTTAGCACAAGGGCTCCTCATTCAGCTGTAACTGTGGGTGAGTGGTGTCCTTCTTCAGTTCGCTTTCATGGCGCTTGTGTGGTGGCCCTCATCCCCTAAGGATGTTGGCTGAGGGCATTCGCCAAGGCAGAGAATGACAGAGCCACTTGCCTGTGGAGTGTTGTATGAGGAGCACAGCTGCACAACAGCTGGGGAGTGCAGAGAAAACGCAAGAAACTGGAGGGTGAGAGGGCAGAGGGCCTAGCTGGGTCCTTCGGTTCTTCAACGACCTTGTACAAGAAGTTATTGGTTAGCCCAGCTACTTCGTGTGTGCAACACAAAGCAGTGCTGCCACAGCAGAAACCGATGCAGGCCTCAGACGTGCACTCTCCCTTGTCAATAGATCACGCTGGCAGCTGCCACAGGCAGCAATTCCCAGGCTTCCTGTAAAGAGCCACACAAACTAGGTGTAGGCGCTCCCCGTATCTGACAGCAGCAAGGTTTGATCATTAGGTTCTTGCTAGCTTTATGGTTCTTCCTCCCTTTCAGGCTGCCAACATGCCTGATTCAGAGCTCTTTGAGCTGATCTCGGAGAACAGGTCCATGTCGCGCAAGCTGGAGGACTATGGGGAGCAGAAGTCCACCTCCATCAGCACTGCCAAGCGCCTGGCAGAGTTCCTGGGGGACCAGATGGTAAAGGATGCAGGGCTGAGCTGCCGATTCATCATTTCCAAGAAACCAGAAGGGTCTCCGGTCACCGAGAGGTAACCCCATCTTGAGGGGTCAGGGCTTTTGACAGTGTGAGAGCAATCAAAAGGGGAAGGGCAGGGTAGCAGGAGGTGAGCAAGCTGGTATGGTGTGGCCAAGGGATCACCTGTATGCTGGCTTAGACTGTGAGCAAAACTAGTGATGGGTAACGCTGTACATCTGCACAGCGGCCTTCCAGGGATGGGATGAGAAGCCTGGAGGGTCTCTGCAGGCTGGGAGAGGCGATCGTGTGCTGCCAGGACCTTGCTCTGGGTGGGCGACAAGTGCCTCCGTGCCTTCCCCAGGGCCATCCCACTCGCCATCTTCCAAGCTGAGCCCAGCGTGCGCAAACACTACCTCCGAAAATGGCTGAAGAGCCCCTCGCTGCAGGACTTCAACATCCGCGCGGTGAGTGGGGCGTCCCTGCAGATGGCTCCAGCTCTGGGACAAGGGCTTGTCCCTTCGGCGGCATGACCTGGGCAGTGGCTACTTGCACTTGCAGAGCGGGGTGCTGGGGACAGGGGTCCTAAGGAGATGCTTGATCCTGTGTCTAGTAGCCTTCTGCTCAGTTTCTTTCACTACCTGCTGCTCTACCTACCCTCTTCGCAGATTCTGGACTGGGACTACTACATCGAGAGACTGGGCAGCACCATCCAGAAAATCATCACCATTCCTGCAGCCCTGCAGCAGGTGTGGGGCTGGGGTGGAGGGAGGGGGCCAGGAGGAGGGCTCTGGTTGGGGGACTCAGTGTGACTTGGTGTGATTTTTTTACCTCTCCAGGTAAAGAACCCAGTGCCACGGGTCCGGCACCCAGACTGGCTCCACAAGAAGCTCCTGGAGAAAAATGATGTGTACAAACAGAAAAAAATCAATGAGCTCTTCACTTCAGAAGGCAAGAGACAGGTAAGGAGGGTGAGGGAAAGGTGCTGGCTGTGCTGGTGGGGCTCTTCTCCTGCAACCCTTCTCCTCCTGCTGTACTTGCTCCCTCAGGTCCTTTCCAACCAGCCCCCAGAGGGGATGCCCAGCTCACAGATTGGGGACATAGAGGACTTTGGGGCTGCCAAGACCCTTCGGCCATCGCTCCCCGTTGCAAATAAGCGGAAGCGAGTCCCTGCAGCAGAGGAAAGCCAACAGATGTCCCAGTACCTGGAGCTATCTCAGTCCTGGCGAGAGATCCTGGGTCCGCCTCCGCCGCTGGGCACCACCAAGGTAGGTGAAGCAGACTGGGCAGGAGATGCCCTGGGGCTGTGCTTGTCCACCCAGGCAACTTGGTTGCTGACAGGAGCGAGCTGTGGGTCTCCTGAAAACCCTCTGCACACCCATGGCTCAGGGCTACAAGGCAAAATATATCCAGGAGATGGAGAAATATAACCACTGTTGGAGGAAAGCAGGGTGGCGGTGGCTTCATAGCTGGGGCAGGAATGTAATGTGGGGCTGAGGGTCGGAGAGCTTGGCTGTATGGTGCGGTGTTGGGGGGCTGGGAAGCCCACACTGGCTTCTGGCTCAATTCATGCGTGCTGTCACCCCACTCAGGAGGAGCGGCTGGTCTGGCTGCGCTACCACCAAAAGAAGTGGGAGCTGCAGGCTCGGCAGCGGCGGGAGCGGCGGAAGAGGCGGCGTCTGGAGGACGGTGGGGTGGCAGCAGGTGGAGGAGTGGTCCGCGATGCCCTCTCCAAAGGGCTGAGCAGCTACCTCCGCAAGACAGCGCGTAGCATCCTGGACTTACCCTGGCAGATTGTGCAGGTACCGGTAGGGGGGACCTCCCACCAAGCGCAGCCCATGGCATGGGCCTCACACTTACACTGTCTGTGGTCAAATGGTGAAGTTCAGGGATGGCTGACCCCAGCACCACTCTGCTGTTAACCCTGGAGAGGCCAGGTGGGGCTGCCCTTGTGCAGGCACGAGCTTGAGATGGGACGGCTGGTCCAGAACGTCAGAGTGACTTGGCCAGCATCAACAGTCAGCTTGACTTGGTTGGCCAGCCTTAGCCAGAGCTTTTTCCGTGGTGCCCTGGGACAGCAGCAGGGCATGGGGACTCCAGCGCTGAGAGCAATGACTCTTTAAGCCCCCTGCTCTATTTGTGGCCACCAGCTGGCCATAGAGATCCACAAAGTGCTCGGTAGCTTAGAAGTAAGGACTGATAACCTGTTGGATCTCCCTGCTAACGCTCCCTTTGTACACCTGTGCCCTGCAGATCGCTGAGACCAGCCAGCCTGGGCTGTTCAGGCTGTGGGCAGTGATCGGGAGCGACTTGCACTGCATGAGGCTGAGCATCCCCCGGGTCTTCTACGTCAACCAGCGCGTCCCGAAGCCGGAGGAGGGAGCAGCGTACAGGAGGGTGAGGACCTGCCCCTTCTGGAAGGGGAAACAGCTGCTTGCATTGAGATAAGGCTTCGCTTGCCTCCGCTGCAAGCGGATATTACAAGCATCTGCCTTGCAGGGCCTCACTCTCCTGTTCTACGGATGTACCTCATCCAGCCCCCAGTCCCTCTGCTAACCCCAGCCGGCCCAGAAAGCAGGTTCTCTGTTAGGGAAATTCGCAACATGCATGAGCATAAACCACTGCTTTCAGCAGAGAGGAGCACCGGGAGCTGGGCTGGCTCAGACCCAGGTCCTTGCAGTGCTTAGAAGTGCCCCAGCTCCTGGCAGCGGTGCTGTGTGGTGTGCTGTGCCCTGCTGAGCGTGTCCCTTGCCTCAGCAGGTGAACAGGATCCTGCCCCGATCAAACTTAGTTTACAACCTGTACGAATACTCTGTCCCTGAAGACATGTACCAAGAGCACATCAATGAAATCAATGCCGACCTCTCTGCTCCGGACATCGAGGGAGTGTATGAGACGCAGGTAACTCCTCTGGGTGCTTGTTTTTAAGGATTCTTGGGCGGTAGCTCTTTAGTCTGAGCGCCAGTGGCACAGGAGGACACTTGGCACTTAAAAATTCAACAGCTTGATGAAACGCCAAAAATCAAAGACCCTACACAGCAGAGTCCTGGGGAATATACTCATGTTTGTACGGGCAGAGATACTGAGTATCAGCACGTGGTTTAAGACATGTCAAGGAAAGGGGGTTTCATTTATCTGGAGTTAGGAAACTTTGGGGAAAGAAGGCATTTAAGCAGAAGGGGTGATCTTCCTCTAGACCAAACCAGAACCAGCTTGCTGGTGTCTGAACCAGAAAAGATAAGGGGTACTTAGCGTAAAGGTGGGGGGACAACCCAACACGTGTGGAGTCGTAGATAGGTCTGGGTGCCCTGTCCTCTAAAACGAGGTTACAAAAGCTTTAGAAAGAAGAATAGCATACAACTTGAAAGTTCAGGAAGATCAAGAACAACCTAAACAAAGTTCAGTACAAAGCAATCAAGCCAAAATTAATTTCAACTGTGCTATTAATGCTGAAAGCCTGAAAATGAAGGTGGGAATCTGGGATGTCTGCTTCTAATGAGGACACTGGTTTGTTCAGCAGTTCAAAACTTGGTGACAGGAATTTAATCAAGAAGACATTGTAGTGTCAGGACCTGACCTACATGGAAGTGGCAGAGTAGGTTGCACCATTGTAAGAGTGGAGCTGTATGTTAAAGAAAGCATGAAGGCAAGTAAATTTGCCACCAAAATGCAGCATAGAATTATTATGGACTGAAAGTCTTTGCCTAAGTAGGACAAGCTTGGTGTGAGCAGTGGTGCCATCAGCTGCAAAATGCTTTGTGAGGGGCAAGAGGCTGCAAGGGGAGGCTGACCGATGTTCAGCCTGGAGGAGAAGAGGCTCAGGGGATCTTCTCGGTGGGAGGAGTAAAGGAGAGGAGCCAGGCTCTTCTCAGTGGTGCCCAAGGAGAGAATGGGAGGCAGCAGGCACGAACTGAAACATGGCAAATCCTGTGTAAACATCAGAAAAAACCTCCTGCAAGGGTGGTCAGGCAGGTAGCCCAGAGGGTTGTGGAGTTTCTGTCCTCAGAGATACAGAGAACCTAGCTGGACAAAGTCCTGGGCAAGGAAACATCTGTCTTGATCTTTAAACACATGCAGTGCAATTCTGAGCACAGTCTCCAAAAAATGTAGCGGGACTAGCACAGTAGAATGATGAGGAGGATGCGAGGGAGGGAAGGCATTCCTTGCAGGGACGGGATTTAGGGACATGGGAGTGCTTCAGCTTGCTGAAGATATCTGAAAATGGCATGTACTAGGGGGTCTATAAAATCATAACTGGCGCGAAGGAAGTGTGATTAGGCAAGGAATGTTTATGGCTTCTCGTTGTTTTGGGACTAGGTCCCACAGCAAGTCATTCAGTAGGAGTCTTCTGCAGCAATGGAGTTGACAGCCGTAGGGTTAATAAAACAGGGTGAGTCAGTAGTGGGTATCCCACTGTGCCGGTTATCTGGTGGTTCAGATGAAGCCTTTGTCTCAAGGGAGTGCCAAACCACAAGCTGCAGAGCTGCCAGATTGCCCAGATATCCTCCACACGTCCTCCAAAGTACCTGCTGCTGCCCGTAATGGTGCGATCTGGGGCTACGTAGGAGCACATGTGAATTGAGATACCTGTTCTGTATCTGCAGCACCGGCAAGGACAGCACCTGAGGTGTGTCCTGCCTATAGTTTTTAAGCCAGATTGTTCTAGGTCTGAAACACCTGAGAGGAGCTTGGTAGTGGAATGTTGTTCCACCATGTCTCTCCCCAACATTACAGGTGCCGCTTCTCTTCCGTGCCCTGATCCATCTGGGCTGTGTGTGCGTGGTCAGCCGGCAGCTCGTCAGGCACCTGGCGGGGCGGGAGGCCGAAACCTTTGACATCGAGCAGCTGGAGATGCGCTCGCTGGCCCAGTTCACCTACCTGGAGCCAGGTGGGGCACCCCGGGAGAGGGGCTCGTGGGGCACCTGGGACCTGGCGCCCGCGGCTGCCGCTGACGCTCTGTACTCTGTGTCACTAGGAAGTATTCGCCACATCTACCTCTACCACAGCTCCCAGGGCAGCAAGGCGCTCCTGGGCCTCTTCATCCCTTCGCAGCGCAAGGCTGCTGTCTTTGTGCTGGACAAGGTGAGGTGGGACTTTGGAGGCTGGGGGATTGGGGGTGCTGGTGGACGAAAGCTGGCCATGACCCGGCAGTGTGTGCTGGCAGCCTGGCAGGCCAACCGTGCCCTGGGCTGCATGGCCAGCAGCGTGGGCACAGGGCGAGAGGGGATTCTGCCCCGCTCTGCTGAGACCCCCCGGGAGCCCTGCGTCCAGCTCGGGAGCCCTCAGCACAAGACAGAGCTGGAGCTGTGGGAGCGGGGCCAGAGGAGACCCCAGCAATGACCCGAGGGCTGGAACCCCTCTGCGGGGAGGAGAGGCTGGGAGAGCTGGGGCTGCTCAGCCTGGGGAGGAGAAGGCTGCAGGGAGACCTCAGAGCAGCTGCCAGGGCCTGGAGGGGCTGCGAGAGAGCTGGATGGGGGCTTGTGGCAAGGGCATGGGGTGACAGGACAAGGGTGATGGTTTTAGACTGAAAGAGCGGAGGTTT
>Ga0181612_150017_pt1 | contig 14620 bp, 8 predicted proteins | sample HoacroProtozoa21_FD_119630 | JGI IMG/M metagenome (GOLD analysis project Ga0181612, IMG submission 119630) | Hoatzin crop microbial communities from Cojedes, Venezuel. Combined Assembly of Gp0051906, Gp0051904, Gp0051908 | reverse complement strand
TTCAGAATAGTATTTATTACGGTATCAAGTGCATATGAATTAATTTAATTCTGCTGGTAAAAAGAGAAGTGTGAAGCGATGTTTGGAAGCAGATGTAGATAAGTACTGTATAAGTTTTCCTAGGCGGTCCAGTTTGAATTCTTCTTTATCACTTCTCTGTTTTTTGGCACTTGGAACTTTCAGCAGCAGAAACTGACCTTCGTACAGAATTATACAAATGATGTGACCTCAGTACATGTTTTCTCAGGCCTAGAATAAGACTATTCAAGTCTGCTTTCATGTGTGACCTGTATCAAGATTTGAATTTATGTCTCCATGTTTAAATGGCTTGAGTTAATCTATAGAATCATCTAGTGCTTTATTAATTTATTTTATAATGCATTTATCCACTTGATGTCTGATGAAAATGGAAAGATGCATGCCAAGCTTTCAGACTTGTTCGTATGAAAGAGCTCATAATATTTACCATGCAAAAACTCCTTTCTAAAATGTATTTATGTATAATTAGTCTATATTGGGCTTTCCTCTTTTTTCCTTAGAGACAGGGCAGCAGCAGCAACCAGTCAGATTACAGAAGATATCTTGGCATCCTCTCTGCAGCCCAGCTTCACTGCAGTCACTCAGTTCCCAGTTTGTCTGCCTCACACGGCACTGGTCATGATGCAATGCTTCTCTGAGGAAAAAGGGTATAGGGTTTCCCTTGAAAAAAAAAGAAATTTTTGAAAAATCTAGGAATTCCAGTATTTTGAACTTTTTTCATCACTTCAGGTCCATGTCTGCTTGGACAGGAAAGAAACTGGACAAGGAAAAGAAAAGAAAAGGTAGCTGTGCCAATTCTCCTGAAGCAGACCCTGTCTTTACCAAAGCAAAGTCTGTGAGATCTGACAGATCCAACTTCTTCAGAAGGTCAGGGGATCCATACTCCAGCACCAAATCAGAGTCCTCCTACACCAGGAGGAGGGCTAGGCAGTCTTCAGAGCTTACAAGGGTTAGTTCTGTCTCTGCTTCCCTCTGCCAAGAGGAAAAGAGGTCAGACGAATGGAAGTACAGGCATGGCTCTAGACATCATGCTTCAGAGCAACAGATAATGGGGTCGGAGGAGGGCTCAGATTCTCAGGCAGGACAGCCATCCCCTTTCCAGCAACCTCTCAGCTGCAACCCAATTCGTGGTTCACTGGCAAGGCAGCATTCTTCTCTCCAGCACTCGTTCAGCCAGACCCCAGACTACAGCTCAGATTCAGAAGATTCTCAAAGCTCCTACCACAGGAAGGTAAGACCTTCTACTACTACTCATTTCTCTGAATCTGAAAAGAATTCATTAATGAAATCTGTAATTTTGCCTGAGCTAGCTACTGTCTTAAAGGATGCTTTGACTGCAGCCAGACAAAGTACAACTTCTGTGGCTCAGGCTAGGTCTCATTCAGTAAAGCATCCCAGGGTACCAATTACAGAAGTTCCAGTGGTTCCTCTAGAAGCAGCTGGCAGCAGTTCCCAGATTTTTGAGTCTCACCATATGGACAGTTTGAAAGATCAAACAGCTTCTGGAAAGGAGAAATCTGAGGCTGACAAGGCCTTGGAGATAGAGTCATCCCCTGGAGATGGGGAGGTGTCATCTGAGTCCCCTACAGAAGACCAAGAAGGACCAGATCCTCTGCGGAAGTTTGACATGGAGAATCAGAATTATCTGTTCAAGCACATAAAGAGAGCGTTAATGCTAACATCTTCCAAATCTGAATGTGTTTCAGAAGAACTGCTTATCCCCTTTGAAGAAGTCGAGGTAGATAATGCACTTCCTATCCATTCATCAGTGGAAGATCTTGTCTGTAGGATTTGGGGTAATCCTGAGGCAAAGCATGAAGCCCCGGCAGTCCTACATAAGCTCTATCCTTTTCCGGTGGATAAAGCTGCTTTGTGGGGAACCTTGCCTCAGGTTGACAGAGCAGTGGTTGCTGGTGATTCTACACTACCAGTGCCTGCTAATATGGATGCTGTCCCTAAAGATCCTACTGATAGAAAGGTTGAGGAAGCAATTAAAAGATCTTTCAAGCTAGCTACAGCCCAGCTTGGAGTATCTATCTATTGCACTTACGCTTCTAGAGCGTTACTGATATGGTTGGAGAAAGAAAGAGACAGATTCAGAAAGAAATGGGTCCCATCTGGTGCCATGCAGAGGAAACGCAGGCTATGTAAAGTTGCAGCTAATTTTATCCACGATGCAGCTGAGGATTCTCTTAGACTCACCGTTAAAAATATGGCATGCCTCACTGTAGCCTGGAGAGCTATATGGCTACACCCTTGGACCTCATCACTAGATCTAAAATGTAAACTGCTGTCTTTACCATACACAGGCGGCAAGCTATTTGGTGAATCCTTGGTCCAGATCATGAAGGATTTCTCAGAACACAAACACTCCTCACGTCAGCTGAAAAAAAAGAGCTCTGTTGGCAGCTCTTCATTTTCTTATCCTCACAAGTGTCTGAGCTCCTTTCGTTCTCCTCCGAAGTTTAAAGGAGGGAAGGGAAAGTATAAGGTCTCACAGTCATTTCATGCCAAGTACGAAAAGACATCTCACTTTCAGAGAGACACCAGACCGTCAAGAGGAACTTTCTAAGAACATAGACTTGCTTCCTCCTTTCTCAGGAGCTGGAGAGAGTGAAAGTGAAATTTATACTGAATGGACTTCAATATTTCTGGATGAGTAAGCCCAATGCTTAGAAAATCAGTTGTTTCAAAATAAGATTTAAATTATTAAATTACTTAAATCTTAATGACTAATTGAGATATTCTAGAGAATTCATAGCTCTCGATTTTAGGGGAGGTTTTTGTTGCTTTCAGTTTCTACGCTTCCCAGTATTCTTGGAACGACTTGGACTTGTTTGAAGTTTTTCACTCTTCAACATCATCTACGAGCATACTTTCTGCAGAACCAGCCAACGTCGGATTTTCCTGCCATGTCGATTTATAAAAGGAAATAACACTTCAGGAGATGCAGGTGTTTCAGGAACCCAGAATGACTGGGTACACCATGTTCCCGTGACTGGAGGCACACCTGCGCTTTCACACAGTAAGGGCAAACAGTGCCTCTGCAGCAAACTGCGCTACTGTCCCAGTGGTTTCCTGAGCTGTAGAAGACTGAGCCACTAAATTACAAACAGTCAATGCTTACACCAAGAAGCTGCAGGAAATACAAGAAGTACCACAAATGCGTGTTCATTTAAATCAAAATTAAAGGCTATCTAGAGCTCCTGTTCAGGTCAGTGTAGGTGTATAAATGAGCCTGAATTTCCATCCTGGGCCCTACATCAAGAGAAATGAGGAAGTTATGGCATCTACAGACCTGTGGATTCATGGGTAGGGAGAGACTGCAAGCGTGCATTCCTTGGTTAACTTCACAGGAAGTATGAAAGTCTAGCGTCTCAGTGGAGTCTGTAGAATAATGTTCTTAGGAAGATCAAACAGGACAAAGGAACTACAGTAGTAGGACTGCTACTGCGATTATTCAGGATGTTTGCACATTTTTTTGAATTATTTTGCATCTTCAGCATTTTGACACACAACATTTTTCCTAGAAATTCTTGGATGTGCTACGAGAGAGTTTCTGGAAATGGTTGGTGGAGAGTTCTAAGATTGATAGATAATATATTACTCTTCTTTCTTGTTCTGTGTTGATTAACAATGAGAATATGGTTTTTAACTGCAATAGTATTTTTTTTCTTGTAGTTACTCAAGTTTTATTGCAGCTTAGGTGTGTTACCAGAGGGACCTAGCAATAATCTGTGCATCAGCACCGTAATTCTAAGCTTGCTCCCTTCTAGTGCAAGAGATGATGTCAGCGGACTGCCTGAAGAATTCTTGTCTCTGAATAGTCTGACTGGATTTGGCAGTGGTCTTGTGTCCTCATGTACGCACACGTGCTTTCTTTGACGGTTCTTATTTTAGTTCTTGAACATCTGTGTCACTACTTTTTAAATCAGTGCTTTGTTTTCCCTTTGTATAATTTTCCACCAGAAGTATCACAGGTGGAAAATCTTAAGTGGATATTTCCTTAAAATTTTCACAAGGAGTGACTTAGGTTCTTTGACTAACAACAGTTTTTTCAACCCATTGCCATTTAAAGCCAGAGCTTAATCTTCCAGTTTTTCCAGCTTCTGCCAGGGTTGAAGATTGAGTATTACAGAGATGCCGAAGAAAAACTACTCAGAACACTAATATAGATGTCCTTATGTCTTAGCTAGATTAAAAATAGGAAAATGTTTTGAAATATGGATTGATACAGGTGTAGAAGTGTATAGGGAAAGCGTTTTTTCATCTGCACAGTCCTATCAGTTTAGGGGCGTGAGCAGAAACCTGGCAGGTGTTGGGGCAGAGGTTCTGGAGCTTGCAGAGAAGCCGTGGTGTAAGGTAATTCTGTGGCTTTGCGGGACTGCTTATGCCTAAACATTTCTGGGCTGTTTACCTGAGGGCACAGAAAAAGGAATTTACTGCCAACAGTTTTTATCTTCTGCATCCTGTTTCTTCGTCCAGTAGCCCAGAACGCATTACCCATTTTGTTTATGTTGCCTTTCATCTGACAGTTGTGTTACAAGGAAAAGTAGTGTATTGCTAACCATATATTGAGTCTTTTTGCATGTCCATGAATGTGGCAAAGTTTATTGGGAACTAGTTGCCTGCTGGACTGCAGAGGCATCGTAAAACTGTCTTCCCCATTCTGACTGGTTGCTGCATGTACCCATATCTAAGGAAGAAAAATTGAAAAGTTGAAAGAAGAAAGGAGATATCAAGGTACATATTTCTTTCAATAACCGATGAGCTTATTAAATGGAAGTACTTTTTTTAAAAAAATAAGTTTGTACTTTGCACTTACACATGCTATTGTCACCTCCGTACTTCTTCATATCTCTTAATCATTAGCTGCAAGTTTTCTATATGTTTCATTAAAACAAGAAGAAAAAGAAACATGTATTCATATATTAGCAATTGTTTATGAAAAATATTTAAATCATGCTTTTAAAGTATGCTTTAATATTAAACACTATTCTTACTGAAAGGGCAAGAAATGTGTGTGGTACCTATCAGTACTTATCAAAATGACTGGTACGTATCAGTCTTCAGTGAGCAACTTTCATCCCTAAAAAACTAGTAGTACTGAATTTATTTGTGAGACAACAAATAGTAAAAGTATCCCTAGACTCAGCTTTCATGGCTGTCTGATCTAAATATAAAATTCATACCCGTTCTGGGTATGAAACTTCAGTTTTGCACTGTAATTTTAGTCAACCCAAATTGTACTTTATTTTTCATTTCAAGATATTACAATAGGTTAGTATAAAAGACAGCAAGCAAAATCACAAAGAAGAGCTGAAATAAATTATTATCTAATCTGGTTGCATTTTGGAATAGTTTTGTGAACAATTGTAAGCAAGATTAGCAAATCTTGCAGATATTGTATCAAAATTTCTGGCTTTCACATGTTTTTTCATCATAGTATTATATATTCTACAGCCTAAAGTGTTCTGTAGCTCTTTGGGCATCCATATTCAGAATGCAATTCAGCAGTTTTTGCAGTTTGCTTCTTGGCGGCAAACAGAAAATACATTTATTTCCCCAGAGCACCAGGGTCCCTTCTCTGTTTTGCACCCCCAGGGTTACAAAAGTGCTGTCCAAAACATTTATGTCTTCACTTTTTTTCTCTCTGTCCTGCTTGTTTTGATTTTATTCTTCAGTTTCTTTCCCTTACACACAAAACATTGTGTTAATCTAATGAATAGTCCAGTTTGATAAAGAATAAATGGTCTCATGGCATTTATTTCCTTTGCCTGAACAATGAGTGGAAAGCACCCCAGATAATCCCACATCTTTTTCCACTGCCAGAGACTCTTGGCAGAACTTCCTTCTGGACTTGTACAGTGCAAAAAGGGGGGGAATCCCCTGATTCAGAATTGATTTTTGCATCTGCTGTAACCGTGCTCTTACACCAGTGCCCGCCACTGTGCAGGTACACTCCTGGGTAAATCTGCAGTATTGTTTGTTTATTTTTAATTATAAAGACAGTAGAATCTGCATCCTTACTAAAATACAGAAAAATCACAGACACAATGCAACCATGTAAGTATTTCTTCATTGTTTAGCTTATAAATAAACTTTGTTTTCCAAAATGCAAGCACAAAAACCTTAAGAGCAGAAGTTCCCATAACCAGATGTATCTAAGTTATAAATGAAAATTGAGCTTTATAACTAGTCAGTTACACTGGATAGGGTCACACTTAAGAGTATTTGCTGACCAGCATATTTGAATAGTTTCCTGACCAGTTGGAATATGGAACAAATGGAATTTTAATTTATTTTCATTCCTACATACTATGATGCAAGCAGTTATGAAGCTACCTATCTAAAATTAAACAGCAAACCGTACGTGCAATGTTCTTTACTCAATGCTGTTTTACCCAGAAAGCATTAAACACTGCAGGTCATTCTTCTTTGGGAGGAGGACCTGGTACTACTTCAGAGTGAGGGTCTGGTCTTCATTCGGTTTGTACAACCTGCTGCAGTGACTCTGATGCCCTCTGATGAGGGCAATGGAGAAACTGCATTGCATGTGATTTTGAAATACTCAGTTCTATCTTCAGCATTTTAAATGTAGGGTCCTTCCAGAATGAACTCTCTTCAGTAACATCTCTGTCATCATCTTGTGCTTGCAGTGTTACAAACATTTGCACTTTGCTGCTGGATGCTTGACATTTTGGAGCAGAATTATTTTAAAAGTTGCTAGCCTAGATGTTTGCAATATCACTGAGCGCAGAAGATCAACAATACAATACTTATCCTCATGCCATGTACACAGCAATAACTAAAACCAAAGTCATGACTGATGCCGTTGAGTTTAGACATTTTGCCTTTGTGCATTTTAAACATGAAGGTTTATTTACAAGTTAATAAGATAGATATTCCTACCATTTCTTTCTTGTGTATGCATAGAGGAATAAAATCTCTGGTATGCTTTTTCTGTAAGTATTATGCGTATTATTAGAGGTGTACTTCTTTTAGAATGTGATAACTTGGAGTCTTCGAAAAAACGCGATGAGATGAGGAGACGCAGCTTGATGGAAAATTGGTTAAATGGTTTTCTAGCAAGAGTGAAATGTTTCTCGGCAGGGCATTTGTTAGCTCACAGTATGATCTATGTGACCTTGTATGTGCCATATATATATGGCCGTTCAAAGATATTAATTAGAAAAAAATAGAAGACATAATTACTGGAAGAAATAAGGCATTTGTTTCCAGGAATTACACAGCTAGAATAATTTGCTTAATATTGTGGATATTGTAAATATATTTTTATTTCCTTGATATTTAATACAAGTTGCTTTGTATTTTCCATAAGCTGGGAATCTTTAAATAAAAAACAAAAATCTCTTGCTCTTTTGTACCCTATATGCAAATGAAGTCACATGTTCTCTTTAAGACAACATAAATAGTTGCACCCAAAAGTTCAGCTGGCAATCGTAGTTTATAATTTGAAATGCTCTAGAGCTGCTGCAGAAATCTTCATGTGGAAACTGAAGTGTGTTGTTCAAGGTTCTGAAAAGAATCTATTTCCTGAAATAGAAGCTTACCACAGCTGCAGATTTATTTGGGGATGCTGATGGGGCTGCAGCTTTTCCACTGACAAGGGAAAGACCACAGTATTTTGCTAGAGGGATCTCTCCTCCCTGCCTTTCTTTTCTTTCCTTTTTCTGTTGTCCACCGAATCACCGTCACCATTGTCAGAACGTGTTATCAGTAATGGATTAGGAGAAGGAGGCTGATCTGCTCAGTATTGAAAAAAACTAAGCATGCTCTTTAGTGCTCAGCTGTAGCTACTGTAAGCTAAATTGTTGCTTTACCTGTATACAGTAAATGTTTTAGCAATTTTAAGAGCAAATTATTATTGATAAAATACTGATCACTATCAGGATATGGACTTTGCTTTTCTTCTTAGGCTATTTTCATTTGTTTCTTCTGCACCCTTTTAATGGAATATGTAGGTCTCTTGAAAGGTAAGGTTGAAAATTGCAAGTCTGGCCTGCATTATGTAACAAATTATTTAAAATGCAGCACTTTTATTTTCTTTATACTAGTAAAGAAAATCAGTATATTTCATTTAACCAAATTCATTCTTCATTCATGTTCAAGGAGTCAAAGAAATTAAGAAGTTTAACAGACTAACTTCGCAGCACATCATAAGCTTGTTACTTTGGAGAACAAATGAATTTTTTTTATATAACTTTACAACCCACTTTTTAATGCTTGCAGTTGCATCTAAATTGCTTCCAAGCCAAGGGCACAAGTCTTATCATTGAAAAATCATGCACGATGTGGGGGGGGAAACAAAAAAAAAACCCAAAAAAAAAAGAAACCACAAACCCCCCGCCCTCCACTGAAGACATTCTCTGTTTAAACCATTCCTACACATGTATTCATGTCAGCTGCATCATATTGATCCATCTCTACAATGTGATGTGGGTTTACTAAAGGAGTATAGGGCTGCACACGTGCTTTGTATAAACTCTGCATGCATGGCGGATTTTGTCGTAATAGATAAGACATCGGTTAATTCCTTTTGCTTGTTTGTTTTTGTCTCCAGTGATGCAGAGGACCATAAACCACTAAAAAAAGGAAGCCGGACACCTTCAGACAGAACTGTGAAAAAAGAAGACAGTGATGACAGTTTAGTTGACTATGGAGAAGGTGTAAATGGTCAGTTCAATGAGGATGGCTCCTTCATTGGACAGTACAGTGGTAAAAAAGAGAAAGAACCTGCCGAAGGAAATGAAAGCTCTGAGGCTCCTTCTCCTGTAAATGCCATGAATTCATTTGTGTAACCACAGAACTTGATGCCCTCGTATCTTCTGTTTGTTCAAAGCACTTGTACCTCCTCCTTCTCATACTATGAACATGCAGGTAACGGAGCTCCACGCCTCGATATGTTTATGCTATGAGAATATGCAGGTCAATACAATTACACAGCATAATGACACATTAAGTGGTACGTTAGAATGAATCAAAATATGAAATTCAAATTTTGTTCAAAACTTGGGTGGTTTTACTTTTTTTAGGAGGAACTGACAGAAACAATAACATCGACTTATAATTTTGTTTCCTGTTGAAAATACAGTATAATGCATGGAAAAAAAGAATGCTACACAATTCACAGATGATCTCGTGTGCACTATAAAGACATGGTTTGACAATTTGTTATGCAGTCCTCAGCTGAATCCCTGGGTATGAATTCCGTTTTCATTGTCAGAGTGTTATAGTAGTATTATCTAGAACTTCAATGTCTTTGTGGACATTGTTGTGAAATTGGTGACTTAATGTCTAGCTATCATATGTCTTTTTGCAAGACAGTTAGGAACAGTATGTACAGTATATAATTGCTAAATGATTTAAGTATGACACTTGCATTTGCTGATGCTTAATGAGACCCTATTATCTGCTCTTTGCTCTTATTACTTTATAGCCTTTTTAATCTACCAAGTGTTACAGCAGTACAGTGTTCTATTTTTACATCAAAACACGTTGGATTGATTTTAGGGCATAAAAGATACGCATTGCAATGCATTTTGGAATTTGTACAGTCACTGAAAGAAAAACTTTAAAATGAGAGAAAATATTCCAGAAAACACAGGGCAAAATACATTCAGTGCCTTTATACAATATGCATTCCATAATGCGCTGTACTACTAAATCAGTTGGTGCAGTAAACTGTGATTAGCAGGCTACTATCATTGCCAAATAAAGTAAATATGTGAAGAAGAAAAAAAAGTGTTATGAAACTGTTGTGCTAAAAATGGAAGGTTTTAAATATTTTAAATTACACAGAGTATGGGGGTTTTTTCCCTTTAAAAATAAAATAAATGCTTTCTAGACAGTTACAGCAGAACATGTTTTCATGGCCGTAGAAAATGAAAAAAAAACAAACAAACCACAAAACCAAAACACAAACAGAATTAAATTATTTACTAACACAGCAAGGTATAAGCTCTTGTAAAATAAATTGTCAAAAAACCACACCAGCCAGCTACACCAGCAAGAGTGCATTTCCCTCCCTCTGTGTCCCGGCCTGATCAGTGTGGCAGCTCTGTCATTATCTACAGCCTGACGCAGGGCGGGCGTTACCGCTCGGAACCACGGAATTCAATCGGACAAGTGCTAAGATGATTTAGTGGTAAAGGGTTACCATTATCAGTTACAAAATTATTTTCTTGCATACTATATCAGTCGTTTACCTCCAAATATAAATTTTTATAACAACCTATGGTTGAAGGAATGCTCAGTTTCATTTGCCAATAAATTGGTTTTTCATAACTTGCATCAAGTTTAATTTTAAGTAAGCTTTTTATATGTAGATATTTTGTTGAATTTGTAAATACACTTAAAGCGTAGATGCTATATGCTTCTAGGTGTTACAGACAAATAAAACAAGAAAGCTTATGTTGTACTGTGTAAGAAGTACTATAGCCAATGGTGTGCATGGTATTTTAAAGCATCTACTTAAATATCTGATTTTTTTTGCTGTGGAAACGAAATAGTGAACTGTTCTGCTTTTTTACTGCAGATTCCTAATTGAACCATTCAGAGCTTTTGCCAGCGCGTTACATTAGACCGTAGCACACCTCGCAGCTTTCATGTATATATTGTAGGTAAAGCACAACTGAAGTGATCACCAACGTCAGCTAGCTGTAATAAGCTGCTTTCGCACCTTTGAGCTTTCCATTGATCAGTTTTCTTAATGGGAACCGACATAAGAAATGAATTGATTACAAAGCACAAAGAGAACATTTCTTAATAAGATTTGCCAATGGTTTTGGTAAAAGAGAAATACAATTTTACTCTTATTTAATTGTAGATGCTGAATTATCTGTGCATGTGGGGGTAAACATACAGGCTCACTTCTGTAATGGTGCAACAGATTTTGTATTAAAAATAAATGTGGTTTTAAAAATTCACTGTTTGTTCTGTTTACACTAGCACTAAAAATCATACGTGATTCACTATGTAATTAATAATTCAAAGTGGAAAAAAGCATGAAACTCTGGCAAAAGTTGTTCCCATGATGTTACAGGACTTCACGTACTGCACCCAAATTGTTTACAGAAAGTTGCACATCTTTACATGCTTCCATTTGAAAAAATGGAAATTTGTCTGACCATTTCCCACTGAAGTCTCCTGCTACTTTCATTTTACTTCCATGGTTGCTTTATTTAGGCCTATTTCTGCAAAGAAGAAAAACGAAACAGTCATGTTGCATACTGGCAAGAGTTGAATAACAGAAAATGAGAATCTTTCTTTGAAATCAAGAGCCCTCAGGATCCCAAATCAGGATTTTGTGTCCTAAAGGAATTATCTGACATACAAAATTCTGGGCGCTTGTTTTAAACAATACATGAAGTGAGGAAGTTTTAAATAACATCTTTTAGAGTACACAAAATCCATTGCAATGCTCTTTTCCTCTCTTGTCTACTCTGTGTATGAATGGAAACAGACTAGGCAGGAGGGCACTCGCTCTGCAGAGAAGGGTGCAGGAGAGCCACGGATTCCAAGAGGTCCAGATGCTTCAGGAGATACGTCAGAAAGTTGATGTTTGGCCTTGATGCTCGAAAGAGGGATTTTATCAATGAATCAGAAGCCATTTTGTCAGCCTTCTGAGCCACCTATGTGTGACTGGAAACCCCTGGCTGTCCCAGCTTCTGTCATCTGCGTAGTCTCAGTTGTGGCACCTTCAGCTGTTGGGCTGCCTGTTTTTCTGTACGGGTATTCGTTGATTTTTCCAGCAATATGCATTGACTGGGAGATATGAAATACAGCTGTTTCTGTTTTGATTGAAGAGTAATTCCTGAAAAGAGGGGTCTGAGTTCCCTAGGCTTTGTTGGGACGAAAGATTTCATACAATAACCATTTTTGGAGACAGACATACGTTCGTTGTGCATGTTCCCTGAAGTGTACGAATACATAGACTTGCTACATTTTCCTTTTAGTGATATACCTTTGCTTTTGGTTTTATTCTCACGGAAGTGATTGTATAAATCCAGAGGGAATAAAGAGGATACTCCGGCAGTAATTTTTCTCGTAATCTTCTATTCTCGCATTGTTCCTAGGAAAATACAGTTTCCTTGTGGCTCCATGTAGCAGAGGCGAAGTGGCAAAAGATTTGGGAACCGAATTCTCTTCGTACGCTATCTGGCCCATTTTAAGGCAGAATCTGTAAAAATAATATTCAAAGAAATATTGTCTGCAGTATGGAAGTGTTTTCTTCTCTGATGGAAGAACTAGAGAGAAAAGCAGGAAGAGGATGAGATTTCAATAATTTCTGGAAAGTCGTTGTCCTTCATTGGGTTTCTGTCCCCCTCCCTCTCTCAGTCCTCGCCCTCCTACTACCTTAGGAAGGAACATTTCAGAGAGCTGGCAGAAGCAGCAGCTGGTGTCATGGGAACATGGAAATAACTGGATGTGCTACTTGTAGGAATCTCCCCCCAGATGATGCCCCCTGGGGCACAAATAAATGCAGCGGGCCATCATTTTTTAATCTCTGAAGGGATCTTTTACTACCCTTTGTACACGTGAAGTGGAAACACCAGACCAAACTGTCAAGATCAATACATGTCAACAGGGCTTTGACAGACAGTCGATGTGATCCATTGTGACGGTAAGCAAGGAGGAACATTGTGACCCTTGTGATCTCACAACTTTTGCCAACAAAAATACAACGCTCCTTACTGTGCTCACATGTAGGTGAGCTGATAAAAAAGGCAGATCATGTTTAATAAAAGATGGACCCTTCATTTGGGGTTGGAGAAGTTTGCCCACCTGTGAACTGGGCAGCCCTGGCTTTGTCCCCTGGGGAGACCCCACAGGATAAAATTGAAGCCGTCTTGCAAGTAATGGGTTTGTATACGTTACCAGCAGGGGAGTGAGGCAGGGCAGGAGGCAGCTCCTGCTGCTGGGACCTGGCTGGCCTTTCATCCTGTCCTCCCGCGCCCTGGGGTGAAAAGATCAGAAGACAGCATGGTTTCTCTGTCAGCTGAAAAGAAACTTGGCATCATGTCAAAATCTAAGACACTACTGCAAATTGGATTTAATTCTGTCTGGCTTTCTATTACATTTTGGATATCAGTGAAGAGGAGGAAAAATGTCCAGTCCCCAGTCTGCCGTGTTGTACAAATACATGTGCCTGCGACTTCAGACCTCAGCCTTCAGCCAGGGAAGCTTCCGACAGTCTAATTCTGGTGCTTAAATTCTTAGAAATTGCTCCGTCTCATGCTAAGGAGTACTAAGGAACGAACTACATTTACCTCTGAAAGTAAACTATACTTGATAGGCATCTTCCAGAGGGTGCTGCCCTATTTCCCTGTCCACAGGCCTCTGAAGATGGATGCTTTGATCCTGAAACCCAGTGTCATACCTGACAGAGGATGGAAGCCCACTCCGGACATCACTCAGCCTTGTGTTTGTGAAGATCTAGAGGGCTTCAAGTCTTCACAGGACTAAGGGGACGAATTGAGTTGTTTTTTAAATGGCGATATTCAGAATACGTTCCGCGTAGATGGCCTCCAATATACACGTTGTGGCGAGGGAGGCCTTAGGGGCATGCTGGCATGAAAAGGGAGCCTGTCCAGCATGGTAGGAAAAAGAGCAAGCAAAAATGAAACTCTTGGGACAGAGAAAATGAAAGAACAAAGGTATAATATTTGAGGTTTCTTTTAAAGATTTGAGAAGCAGCCAGTAAGATGGCTGGCCTGAAGGGGAGAAGGAGAGAAGCAGCCAAAGGCTCCTTTTCCCACATGGGCAAGGCAGCAGGAGCCCTTGGCAGTCTGGAGCAGCACAACCCACTACGTGAGGACCAGATGACTTGTTGCTGACAAACACTGTATAATGGAGTAATAGTACTTCGCTCTCTTTCCAGGGAATGTTATGTTTGGGGGTTTTTTTCTATTTATCCAGCTGTTGTTTCAAGAGACTAACAAGGACTTACTAATTTTTGAGACTTCTGTCAAATTTAATTGAAAATTGCCAGTAAGGTTTCAGGTTTGGGGTAAGGGAAGTACTCAGACAGACGGATGAACAAACACATGAGGCAATTGCTTTAATTTCCTTACTCTTTGAAGCAAGCTTAAACTGTCTGCTGGGAAGCAACTGCTTTCTGTAAGTATGGGACAAGGCCAGCTGAAAAGACCCTTTTCCCTTTGCTTTGGAGTTTGACTAGTGGTGCTGTAATAATTTGAGGAAAGGGGGTATTTTCCAAGCTGTTGAGATAAGGAAGATACAAGGGAGCCGTACCAAGTGTTTGGTAATCAGGAGCCTACACGATGATGAGGAGGACTCCAAACTCGAAATGCCAAAATCAATGTTTTTGAAGAGCTTCTTCAGGAAAAAATTTGGGGGGGGGAAGGCAGCTAATTGAAACAGTTTCTGGCTAAATCCAAGGACAGATGAATGGGAAAAAAAAGCTGCTGACATGGACTGGAAGAGTTTGATTTCCAGTAAGGAGAGGGAAAGTGTCCTTTGCCAGGCCGTCTGATGGTCTCTAAACACAAACAGCACATGAGGAGGTGCCAGAAAACTGGTTACGCCGCCTACGAGT
>Ga0181612_127663_pt1 | contig 14620 bp, 3 predicted proteins | sample HoacroProtozoa21_FD_119630 | JGI IMG/M metagenome (GOLD analysis project Ga0181612, IMG submission 119630) | Hoatzin crop microbial communities from Cojedes, Venezuel. Combined Assembly of Gp0051906, Gp0051904, Gp0051908 | reverse complement strand
TTTTTACCACCTGAAGAGTTTTTTCCTGTACATGTAGATTTAGGTCCACGAGTTGCTGTTCATCTCTCACGTCACGGTTAATGCTCACTGAAGACTCTAGGAACAGGGAACACTTACCATGTGTGTCTTCACTACCGCTCAGTAACTCACCAGCCCATTGATAGTGTTCGTATACATAACAACGCTGTTTGAACATCTACATAAACCATTTATTCAATAACGTCAGTTAATCCACAGGGTGCAAATCACTTTATACTGTAAAGGATTTTTTACAAATGAGTTAACCCCCTATTAAACAAATCCCACACAGTTCAACTGCCCACATGGTCTTCTCAATAAATGGCCGAAGTCCGTATTTTTTAACTGGACTAAATAGCTGTGTAAGAAGAAGGAACATGAGGGGGGAAGCTTTAACATGGGACGGTCTTATCGCATCAGCCCTCAGGGTTTCAGACTTGCCATTCTATTAGAGGGATGTCATGTTGCACATCTCTGTTCAGTCTATGTCTCTCCTCTTGGGGTCAGCCTTTGAGTAGGAACATGAGAGATCATGTCTTGTCACAGGAGCCACTTCTAGAGATGTTTCTATCATCTCCTCCTCCACAAAGCTATCATGAAAGGTCTGAAAAATTGTACCAGCAACTCACATGTCAAAACTCTTCTCACAGTCTTCTGGAATAAATTTCATGAGAGTACCATCCATGGATTATGTATACTGCAGTTATTAGTGAAGTATTATAAGCTGCTTTTTTTGAGATGACTCATTTTTATGTGTAGTCTTTTATGAATAACAGTTTTTCTTCTTTAGTTTGCTGACTAGGGACCCAATAAAAAATGGGTATGGGGGTTTTAAGTTAACTCCAAACTAATATTTTGCAACATTTTCTGACTGATCAGACAAATGAAAGTATTTAATTTTGAGTTGGAAAAATGAGCCCACAACTAAATCATATGGCCAAGTTCTGCTCAATCCCAAATTCTTGTTGAATACAAACCTCTTTGAATAAGAATGGTTCATTGGATTCGCCTTTAGCAGGAAGAAAGTTGTTGCTGCTTTGCTTACCCAGTGAAAGAGTAAAACTGTGCTAACACACTCTTGGAAGACTCATCACCTGTGCAATTAACAGGAAGGAATACAACACAGATAACATCTGCTGTTTCTGAATTCCTGGTGAAAAAGAACTGGAGCTGCTCATATTTGAAATTATATATACTCTAAATATGCACATACTTAACTCTAACACTTTTAATGCAAGTATTGTCAAATTGAAGTTTTAAAATGCTACATTCTCCAAATACAACATTTTATTAATTACATTAATATTATTAGGCAATGCCAGCTGCTTGCCACTGCAATCAGGCTGACAAAGAATGTCCCTGCATCTGTTTTTGATGATAAATTCGAACCTAAAATAAAAAGAAATCTTGCAGAATACATTGGTTAGTGTTCATAAATGATCACTTGAACAAAAGCATGCAGAAATAGGTGTGTATATGCCCATGAGAGATGGACGAAATCACTTATATTGTAAGGAAAAGCACCCCCAGGGCAAGGCCTACTGTGCAAATAAACTGATGTACAGAACCAGAGCTAAGGGAAAGGATAGAGATGCCAAGTATGCCTGAAGAAGGTAGGCTGCTGCTACCTAGGGCGTATAGAGAATATATGGGAACAGGTCAGGGTCAGCTGCAGGGAGCCTAAAGAAAGCAGGGATGCCTGCAAGGTAAGAGTAGAGAGGGTGAGTGTGTGTGTGTGAGTGCGAGTGTGAGAGACAGAGTGCTGCAGGTGCCTAAGTGTTATGGCTCTTCTGGAGATGCTGCTGGGTGGGAGAAACATTTGGCTGTTAATTCTAAAATAATACTTCTCATTCCCTGGAGTGGGGTAAAGATGACATGATTTTTAATGTAACATTTTTATTTTAACAATGCCTGAAGGCAGAACTTGAACCTGACTGCACAGAGGCACTGAACAAAACACAAAAAGTGGACCTTGTCTCAAGAAACTTTAAGCCTGTTAAAGCTTCTGGTTCTCCTTGGATAATATTCTGAACAGTGACAAATATCAATGTGATCAAAACGTTGTTTATTTAAAATTCTGTATGTTCTTTCTGAATCCAGCCAAACTTTTAACAAAATTCCAATCCACCAAAATTATAACCCCTCTTTCAAAGAATCCTCACAGAGCCACAACCCTTTCAGCAGATACACAACTCATCCAAACACATGAAAACAGAGACGCGTACTGAAACAGAATAAATCCCTCAAGTAAACCTCCCTGTATTAACACTGGGACAAGAACTTATTCAAATGCTAGGAGATTGTAACCCTGTCTCTACAATTTTCTTAACTAAATTAGATATCAAAGTCTCTAACTTCGTTCTAACAGTTATGTGGTAGCAGTGAAAGGAAAATCTCAGCCTCTACTTAAGTTAAAATTCGTCTTCAAAAGCCTGCGAAAATTAAGATTTGTTCCCAGGCTTCCTTTTTGGCTGCTCCTTGTATTCAGCCCTGAAGCTTTCTACAGCCCTTGGTTGTCTTTCCTAGGTTTAATCCAATGCTGATAGAGGCTGAGAGGAGCCTTTGTCTCTTTCCTCCCGTCCTTTCTCAAGAGCCTCTTCTACCCAAACGCAAGCTAAACTACACGAAATGCAAGCCATTGACAAAACTGCTTTTATACCTGACTTGAAGTTACCTACTCTGCATACTGCATCATGATGAGCAACTTGCAAATATGTTAAGGGACCAGAGTCAGAACAATTTCCGGTCTAAAAATCGTAACTATATTTGTCTCAGCTGCAGTAACTGTACGGAGGAGGATGTAACTGTCTCTCTCTTTCATACCAGTTTGTCTTCTTTCTTCTCCAAGTGGCTGGGCACAAAGCTTCTTCAGTGGTGTATGTGACTGTAATGTGCAGTGTGTCCTTCATGCTGGTAGCAGGGCTATATCAGCTTGGTATATGCTACCTCTTGTCTTCTTTTCACATCCTCGCACAAGATGAGCTGAATATTTTTGCAAAGTATTTATACAAAATAAAATTCAGAGGTTATGAGTAAAATGAGTGATAGAACTGAGCTCCAGTGGTTATACACAGACATACAATTCAAAATTTTGCACTGAAATATCTGAAAGATAAAAATCTTGGTAGAAAGTCAAGTGTTTGTTCCTGTTTATAGAATATTTTTTTGCCTAGAGCTTTATCTTGAACAATAATTCTGCATTCAAGGTCTGATGTGACAGTTCTACATGTAATCTCATTATCTTCCTAGCAGGGAGTGCAGGAACGTAAATATAAAAGAACTACTGTTTTTGACTTAGAAACCATGCACTTCATTGCTTGTGTTTCCAAACTATCTTGGCGCTAACCCAGCGTTTTGTGAACATTGGACTAGAAATCCATCTGGGCAAAACCTTGTTGTATAGTAGTATGAGATCCAGTTCCCAGAAACTCAGATCCTCTAGTCAGTAGGCTGCTTGTGAAAGGGTCACAGCATGTCTTTCAAGGATAAGCATTTAGAAGTTTAGTTATTTAGTCTATGGGAACAGGCTCTGTATAGAGCTTGTACCTCATGTAGCCATTCTCCCTGGCGGGGTCCTCCTTGATATTTGATAAGCCAGACACACATTTCTACGTACCTTGCTAACTTGAAGGCAATCCCTAATATCCTGCTTTTCTTGGGTGGGTAGTGGATGAAATTATACTTGATTATATTTTTACTTGTGCACAGAAAACCTCATGTGTCTCTATGGATTCATTTCTTGACTAGATCAATTTACATTGTTCATGCTTTCTAAATTCTCTGGCTATGACTTGGCATGTGTGCCAGTAGCTTGCGATGCCTAGCATCCATATGACCAGCTTCTGTGGTGTCACCCTGCTCTAAATCATGGAAATAATGGAAAGCGTTTCTGAATTACATCCTTAGCCAATACTAGAAAGCTGGCCTACTGTTTTCCATAAACCATAGCAACTGATATTATTCCTCCTGTGAAGCAGTAATTTCATTCTTGACCTGTCTTACTTTTCCCCAGAATATTCTTATTAAATTCATACAAGCATCCCTCTGTAACAGGCTGATTACAAGGAAAGAACTGCATTTCATCCTGAGCTCATGTGCAAATATTTCCTCAGTTAACACATCTCTCCATTCCCAGTAGGATTAGATGACTGTACCTCTAATATTTCACAAGAATTTGCTGCTGGTTTATTAAATTGAAAAGATGGCATCTTCTCTACTGCAAAGTCCTTTGCCCACAAAAAAGCCATACTGTAATAAATAATAAATATACACTACAGCTTACTTAGACAGATTCCAAGAATTTTATATACTTAGAAAACCGGAGGATATTAAAAGAACTAAACTGTCTTAGCCAGAAATCTCTGATTTGGGCTGCTCTTTGATGTCTATATCTGAAAGCCTTTGATGTCTTAAAATTTTTTCCGAAATTAGAAAAAAATCTTGACTTTGTAAATCATTTTGTGATTACATAAATGACAATACGATGATGAATGGCACAGAGTTTACAAAAACTAATTTTTTCTCTGAATATCAAGCTAATCAAAAAGCCAAGACTGTCTAGTATGAGCTCCTAGTACCTTAAAGATCCTTTGGCATTCCAGATGCACAATGAAATAAAAATAGTGTAGACTTATTATGAGCACCTTTCCACATCTGCAATCCTGTTATACAATAAACTCTTGTTCTTTTGTAGCAAGATTGCAGTGGTTCTTTTTTTCTTTCTTTTTTATTATTAATTTGAAACATGTGCGGAGAGGGTAATCCAGTAAGCCATAGGCATTTCATATCAGAGCTTTCATGCAATCACATGTAACGTCAACCATCTGGGTGGAAGGATAGATAGAACTTGGTTTATATCAATAGACTGTGAATGATAGCAAGGAGCAGAAACAGTAGAGTTCAAATGAATATTATACATATATTCAGTTCTATGAACATAATACTAGTAGTATTCACTTGAACATAGGCCTACTGATGGAAGAAACTGAGTTTGCTATTAAATAAAATACCAAGCACTATACAATAAGAATGTTTGTTGTATTTACAACACTTTGATTGTATAACATTGTAACCGTGTGCAAATGATACATAAGAAGTATAAAGGAGAACAGGCTGTATGCATATACATGTGCAAAAAGAGGAATTTGTGTCAGCAACATATTATTCTGATAGGTAAATTAAAGTCATTTTGAAATTCCACAAAACTAATGATTAGGTAGACAATTAAAAGATAATAATTTAGAAACCAGATGTCTGCTTTTATTTTGAGCAAAGAGAAAGCATTATCTCTGCAAGCACGTTCATCTATTGTTTATTTTCAAAGTGAACTTTAAAATTAAATTACAGTGTTTGGAAGAAAAAAATTAAATAGACATCTGAAAGAAATAGAATCTATTCATAATTTTACCTTTTTAATGTCAAAAGATATCCTAGAGGAAAGCCTTAAGGATATAAATTCTTCTCAGACTTACAGGAAAAGTATGCAATTTTTAAGATGTATAATCTTGTATCAAAGTTTTGTGAAAACCAGATAAAAATTCAAGAGTTCTTGCATCTGAAAGATTAAAACCAACAACAAATGCAAACACTTAAAATTATTTACAGTCCTGTGAAATCCAAACTGCATGCATGTGGAGTACTCTGTATGTTGTAAAAACCGTAGTTCAGTCTGGAAGTCTGTACAACAGAAGCAGAGAGGAAAACAGATGACACAAAATATCTTTGCCTGTACAGTACAAATTAGTGAGTTTCCACTCTATGTTTCAGTAACATATCATCTAATCATTAAGACAATTCTATGCTAATGTTTTCTTCTAATGTAGCATTCCAGACATTTGTTCTCTGTTCTGTACAAGTGACTGAACAGGAAAAAATATCCAAGGTGAGATCTGAACACTGAAATTATGCCCTGGCTGGCTGACCAGTTTTGTAAAAAAGCCATTAAAAGCGGTGCTATCTTTCAGGTTAGTTTTTTAGCTGGTTAGTAGTTTGACTGATTGACTACTGTGTTTTTCAGTTGCTTGCATCCTACCCAGTCTGCTGCCTTTTACATTCACTATTTCATTTTAAAGAAGAACCAAAGCCACAAGCCAGCGAATCACTTAAGCACTTGATAACTTCAGGTTCTCATTGCACTTCCAGTGTGGATATCTATAAATGCAAAGAAGTGTTTCGCCCTTTTGGGACCCAATCATTGACTCAAAAGCTCAGACCTATTGTATCAAAATGTTCCACTGTATGTCACTTGTATTTTCTCAGATGCCATGACCTCAAATACAATCAAGGGCTTTTACTGGCTACCTATCCTAAATAAACTCTCTGTGGAAACTTTTTCAGAACCTGAGGACACAGGGACATGCCATCTCCTCCTAGTGGGAGAAAATGTACTTTTTCAAAGGAAAACGACATCGGTATCCAGTACTCTGGATTCCAAGAATCACGGGATCATAGAAATGGTGTTTACAGGGTACATTTGGAGGTTTCTCCAACACAAAGTTTACTTTCACTAGTACTAGATCAGGTCAGACATATCTTAGTGCTGTCCTATCTAGAAAACTTTCAAGGATGAAGATTCCCCATCCTCTCTGGACAACCTGTTCTGGTGTTGTACTACTCGTCTGCCACAATTAAGATGTTTTTCTCATCTTTGCATCTCTTCTTCTAGTAGTTGCAAGTTGCCAACAGATCATTCCTTAGCTTCCTCTTTGGCAGACTGAACAATTCTAGTTTCTTCAATCTCTCTTCACGATCAGCTTCAAAGTGCATCACTGCAACTTCTTGTTTCTCAGCATCCCTCAGGTATTATGGGGCTCCAGACTAGGTTTTTTTCCTTACACAGTTTCATCAGTGACAAGCATAGGACAAAAATAACTTTGTTTGGTCCTCTCCTGTGGTCCCCCTAACATAATCAAATACGTGGTTTACCTTATTTGCAGTTTGCACTGTTTTATATTCTACCTGCAGTCCATCACAACCCAGTCCTCTTCAGGGGACTCTACTAATTTCTCAGTGTGCACTGGTACATGAGGTTGTTCTTCCCCAGGCTTAGAATCCTCATGATGTTTATGTCAGTCCAGTTCTCAAGAACCCTTTGAATTAAAGTTTTCCTATTCTTCCTGTCAATCATTCCTCCTAATTAGAAGTATCTGCAGATTTACCTGAACACATACTCTGTGTCACCATCTAAGTTGTTGATGGAAATGCTGAACAATATGAGTCCCAGTACCAAACTATAGGGTACTTATTGCCAACTGGAACCCAAATCATTGATTTTACTACCCTTTTACTGTGGTGGTAAAAACAATTTTCAATGCATCGAAGAAATGGTTCTTCCAGTCCATACTTCCTCAGCTTTCAAGAGGAATCCTTCTGGGGACAGTGCCAAAAGCCATCGTGAAGACCAAGTGTCCATTGCTTTCCTCCTGTCCACTCTCCATGCCATCCCATGATAGCAGTCAATCAAGCTGGTCAAGCAAGATTTGTCATTGCAAAGTCTGAGCTGGCTATTCCTGACTGTTTTAATGTGTTTGGAGACGGATTCTAAGCGGACATGCTTTATAATCTTTACAGGGGTTAAAATGGCCTATAATTCTACCAGTCCTCCTGTCACTTTTCTTAAAGATGGGCATAGTGTTAGCCATTTTTAGTTGTATGGGATCTTCCCTGACAACCACAGGTTTTTCCAGAGACAGCAACCTTGCAATAACTGCAGCCAGCTATTTCAGTGGTCTTGGATGAATCCCATCCAGCTCCCTTACTTTTAAACTTCTCTTAGTAATACTTACTCTGTTTCTTCTGTGTTATTGAGTTCCCTTCTCTTTACCAAACTGCATTAGTCCACATAGTGGTGTGAGATCTGACTTTGCCCATGAAAAATGAGACAAAAAAGATGAAGCCTGCTTCAACCTTTTCTGTATCATCTCTCACTAGCTCGTTTACCACACCAAACTCACATTTCTCCTGAACTTTATTTTACAACTAAGATATCTCCAGAGTCTTCTCTCACCACCTTTTATGTCTCTGACTACTTTTAGCTCTGACTAGATATCGGTCTTCACTTTCTTGTACCTAAATGCCAAAGAAAATTACTATGAATGTGGTTTGTTAGCTGTTTTCTATCCACTTCTTGCCTGTTGCCTTGGCATTTTAATTCATCAGGAAGGTTCTTGTTTAGCCAAAAGGAGAGCTAGTGAGAGGTCTTAAGCTAGTCAAGTGAATGCATACGGCTACATTGGCCCTTGATGTTCCAATCATCACTTTCTGACTTGTTAAGCTGAAATGACGAAGGATTTCCAAAGGCAGACAGACAAAAAGGGTTACTGTGGCTTCATGGTGTTTTTCTGTAAGCCGTCTTCTTAGGAAACATGAAAAGCAAAATTAGACACAGTGGCAGATAAAATCTGAAAAGTCCAAGTTCTGGAAGGGACCCACTGGACGTTTTTGTCTACATTTCTGTGTCAGTGTTAAAGAAATTCTCTCTGTTGGAAAAAAAAAAAAAAAAGTTTATTTTTAAACCTTTGACTTCTTGCCCTTTGAAGTTTCTTTATTTTTCCTAGATTTTGCCATCAAGCTTAACACCAGCCATATAGCAAGAAGTTCCATCATTGACTGCAAACAGCACCTGTGGTTTTAGCTGCAGAATGATATTTCAAGTTTTTTCCTCTTTTTCATCCCTCTGAGCAGAACTACTCTGATAAAGGCCTAATATGCATCTCATATGGCCAGTGGGAAATTATTCTGAATCCATTGTCACTGAAAAGACCATTGGGCTGAATGTGTCTCTCAGTAACTTTATGCAACTACCTAGATTTACAGGTTTTTTTATTCAACGATTAATTTTAGTTTAATTACTGGTAAGATAATGGGTTTGAATATTAAAAGGCTATAACAGAACTCAGTGTTCTCCCAGCTTCTTTTAAACATCCTTGCTATGTTTGTCTTTGAATAATATTAACACTTCAGAAATACATGACGCAGTTAAAACAGATGTGGTTTGAAATATTCTATTCTAATTCTAGTACTAAACAGTAAGTGGAAAAAAAAATTACAAGTGATATGATTGCTTCAGAATGCATTAAGAAACTCCCTTTCAACACAGGCTTAGAGGAATGAGTCAAGAAATCCTGGAAAACATCTCTCATTGCAATAAAGACTAAGCCAAAACCACCATGGCTAATCTTTAACATCCTAGGACACTCCTTCTGAATGAATACTACTGTATGTCAAGGATTTAACTTACAATGCTGATTTTCTACCTGAGCTAAGTAAAATGAGATTTATATGTGTCATTTTTTTATTTCTGAAAAGTAGAAAAGAAAATAGATTTGGCCAATGATACAATCATTCTGCAGATAAAGTTAAAAGGGATTGTTCCCTTTCTAACTTATTTTCTCTGGATCTGGTCTCACAAATGAGATAATCCCAGAGAGGTTTAACTTTGAAAGCAAAAGTGACAGATTTGACTTTCCCTGAGTTTGTGAGCCAGGATTACCTAGCAATTAAAGAATTAAGTTGTAGACCAGAGATAGTGGCTTTATTCTTAGCTTTGCAACTAATTTATTTTGGTAATTGGATGCAAATAATTGAACCTGCTTCTCTTCAGCTTACTCCTTCATAAGGTGACACACTGACTTGTTTTGCAGGTGTATGATGTACATGGCCATACTTGCAGTTCTGAACACTTTAAGTGATGTTTGATTGGAAGCCAATGTCAAAAGACACAGCAACAGAATAATATTAATCTCTCAGACACTTACTACAGTGTTAGCAAACCATGCCATAGCCAGGACCCTGTATCTACATGGGTAGCAGTAAATAATTTCAGGTCCTTTTTTAAGTGCTTACATAATTGCATTTGTGGTCTGGGGTTGTTTTAAATGCAAGGATGAAGTTGCCTGTGATTCACCATGTCCTTTGTGCAAATGAATTGACACCGTTATTCCTCCTCACTAGCCTGGGGAAAATCCCTAAAGGATGGTGAGACTGCGTTATTCAGGAATTCTCTGAAGTTGGGCAAGTCTGAAGAAAAGATGACCTGGAAGGGAGAAAAGCACATGAAGAAACTGTGTTGAGAACAGTCATTTTACAGAATAGGTGAAGTATGAGTCCTCTTTCCTCACTCTACATTTGGATTAGAGTCACCAAATTCCTTTAAGATTCTGCCCATGCTTGAGCTCACTGCCAGGTAAAGTTAGTGCAGCTTTGAGCTGTTGTGCCAGGGCAAGACCTGGGGGTGGGCAGCACTAACTGCAAATGAAAATGCACTAGACAGTTAAAGAGAGAGACAAAAACTAAAGAAACTGTGAGAAGTCGGAGTTTGAGGAAGACAGCTGAACCTAAGGAGGTGGGTAGCAGGCTGAAGCCCAGGGAGGCAAGACTAAACAATGTTCCACATGGAGACTAAGGTAGCAAGCCCAAGAAGGGGGGACAGGAGACAGGACAGTTTAAGAGAGAGATGGGACATGACAGTGAATCATAACACAAAAAGAGTCAGGACATTGGTAAGGGCAGACTGGATGTAATAGATCAGGTTGGATCTAACTGGTGAGAAATGAGAAGTGTCAGTAAGTCACACTCGCTTTGTAGACAGCAACAAATCGTCCTCTCCTCAACACTGTTTTGCTGCCACCAAACCTCTGTGAAATCTTCTGGCAAAGTATGCCATCTTCCCTCAGCTCCTGATAGAGGACGGGGGGGATAGCATTTGGCTTCAGAGGTTTCAGGGCAGCAACTAGCACAATGAATCTAAAGATTTCAGCCCTGCCACAGACACGTGTGGGGATAATGTGATGGAAATAGGATGGAAGCTTCATTTTACAGTTTAAAAAGTGTAGAAAATAACAACAAAACTAGTATGTATTTTTTTTTTAATTGCATTTCCAAAATCAAACTCTGTAAGTTAATAAGCAATCAAAGCTGTCTCCACGTAGTTTATAAAAACAAGTTCCAGATATGTTCATAAATCACTTGGTCAACATATATTACATATAATTAACATGAAAATTTTATACCACCTATGGAAGGGACTAGTGCTCACAGCTGAGTAGCTTAGTGGGGTCTTCTTAAGGTAAAAAGGCTGCATGACACAAATGCTCCCTGAAATTAGAGTCTAGATTAGAATTAAATTCTAGATTAGAACCCTCAATTCCAATTTCCCATGTAGTTTTATTTGCCATAATCTTTCTATTTGCACATTGTTCTATCTCTGCTTCCCATCTGCAAACAGACACAAACAATGCTTATTCAGTCCATATCTTTCAAGCATATTGATACGGCAGCTGATACAGCAGAAGAAATGTTATTAACCCTATCTTTAAATCATGGTTTATATAGCACAGAAAAAAAAAAAAAGAAGGGGAAACACTGAGCCACAAGAAGGAAAGAAAACACTATTCATTGCACTGGTAGCCTCTAATGCATTAAATATGAATGAAATGGAATTTCAGTGGGAAAGATACTATGTGGTAAGGTGATTGGAGTCTATTGTCGTAAGTATGCACGAAGCCACAAACCGTTAAGAGGGTATTCAGAACTAGCAAGCAAAGAAATTCCACATCCTTAGGTGAATAACAAAGCCAGAAGCTAGCAAGGCAGTGGATGCTTGAGAAGCTTGGCAAAGGGGACGTGTTCTTTAGAGGTCAGTTTCAGTCCACCATCATACATGCATTTATTCTATACAAATACAAGCAAAATCTTTAAGTGTAAACTATGAACTTTGTCTGACATTTCCCTGCATTTTGCAAATTTTGAGAAGTGGAAGAGAAAAAAACATTAATTAATGCCTCTAGCATATAACTACATAATAATAAGATTGTTGAATTATAATAAATATTCAGGAAAAAATCTAGACTCCTAGGTAAACAATACACATTTTTATAGCATTCCATTTTCCACAAACAGTGTTTATATAAAAAAATCAAGATGAAAGAAGCTATTTTAAATAACATTACATTTTTTCATGCACATTGATAAAATTCCAGGCAATTCAAAGTTAAGGTTCACATTTCAACCTTAGTACATGCCGTGCTGTCAATCCCTCTCACCCCTAAGGTTATGATTAAGGAAAAACATATCATTCATAAAACTTTGCAAGCATGATGAATCACATCACACCCTAACCACAGCTATTTGTTTCATTTGTCTATGATTTACCCAAAATTTCACTTTCAAAATTCTCTTTCTTCATTTGGTCCTGTATGGGAAAATGTCAACAGTTACTTCTTTAAACTCTTCAAATGACCTGTAATACAACTGTAAATGGAAATGAATTGCACTTTACTGGCAGAACATACCTAGTTTTATTACATTTTGCCCCAAATATTGAGTTTTGCTAATGATTTCCTGTGTCAGGGAATAATGATATTACTGAATGTCACATTTTTTCAGGCAGAGCCAAGCTGTGAAACCTGGTTTTTGTAAGTAGATGCTTGTATTCAAAATGGAGTCCTATAAAGACAGGCTGTGACGCAGGCATGCATTCATACAGTCAGCTGCATGTAGGATCAATGCCTAAAACTACTGGTGACCAGACTGTGATGCTCTGGCTTCACTGGATATATTCTGCTTTTAAGAACAGAACTAGTCCCTGCACTGGACTGGTAATAATTCATCAGCTATGTGAGCAAAGTATACTCTTATATATCATCAACATAAGCAATAAAGTTCTTATACTACCTTTGCAAGTAAGGTATTTGGGGAAAAAAAGGTTACAGAGAATTCTTGCAGACTCGTATTCTAGTCACTACACCTAAATATATCCAGTCGTCTTTTACCACATACTTTGGATATATACCTTCCTGGATTTTTTCTAGTGTTTATTCATAAACTGCTAATTATAGGGCCAAGGTTCATCCCATAGGACTGAAGTTAGCTGAGTCAGAAGCCAGTATCCCCAGGCCCCTTAGACAGTCCATCAGCGGAGACAAACTTCAAGCAGACTGCAGTCCACTACAACTGCTCACATCTCTGCAGGACTCAGAGTGTCTCCATGATAACTTGGTACTGGGGTAAGAGCCAGCAGTTAGATAATATAAGCCCATTTATAGTATCCATTTTATTTTTCTTGACTGATGGAGTCAATCAACTCCTTCAAAATGTGAGACCTGCAGAAGTCGAAGAGAGATAATGTTGTCCTCGTCTCCATACGTATCTACAGTGTATCAAAGTCTTTCCCAGCTGTTTCAACGACCAAGACACTGCTTCTTCTGGTCTACATTAGCTTTGCCTTTGACTTCAGCAATCACCTCCTTTCTGGTTTTTTTGCAAGCCACTTGAAATAGTACTGACCAATTCATCTAATACTTTTTGTTTGGCCTCCTTCAGCTTCGTAAATTACTCAGACGTAAACTCTTTGAACATAAACTCTACCACAGCCCAATGTTCCCTGCCTACATAATCTCATAATGCACTGAGACATCAGAAGTATCCTTTACCCTTCCAGTGACACCACATTCAATGACAGTTTGCTCTGCTTTCATCTGAATACTACTGCATTCTTCTAGTATCAAAATAACAAGTCTTCAGCTAGCTTTACTTAAAAACTTCATTTTTGTATTAATTCATGGGTGGTGCCCATAGTCTTCCTCTCTACCACTGATTGAGCAAGTATCAAGCTAAGATATTTTCCAAACTCCATCCTTTCCCTTGCAAGTTCACCCTATCTCCGCACATATATATGGCACTGATTTGGTCTGGTCTGTCAGGAATGCAAACTGAGAGCTCAACGGGACAGTAACCGCCCTGTGTTTTGAGGTAATGAGGTCCTGATCCATGGACATTACTGTAATTTTAAGGTTTAACAACAAGAACAAACAGCTGCAATGCCAGTAAGCTGAGAGAGACAGAGCCTGCTACACACTACATCTGTTTCTGTTGTTTCAGTCCAGGGTTTGAGAATGACAGCAACTCTGCTATTAATGGATCAATTAAAGGAGAACAGATTTTTCCTGTTTTACAAGAAAACTCTGTAGACTTTTTTTGTTGCTGTTGCGTACCTAACTTTTTGTGGTTTCTAGAGTAGACAGCAACTTTCAGCTCCTTGCTTGCAGTCATGTGTGATGGACTGTGCCCCCTTATTTCAGCATCCCAGAATCACTACTGACTTCAGGTGAATTTTCCAGTAAATTACAGGTCACTGTTAAAATCCATAACTTCTCAATCAGTAATGCCAAGTCATCAGAGTGGCTGTCTTTTCCTGTGTGATTATGTGGAAAATTACCAACACAGAGAGTCAGTACACAGGGTTACAAAAGGAGTAAAACTATTTCCATAGGAGTACAGTGAATTAAAATGCACATTCTCCTCATATCTGCTAATGCAAAGGACATTGGATTTGTTATATAAGAAGACTTGTTAAGAGACATTGATTTTCAAAATTATCAAGAATGATATCATAGATATTTCTGAAGAAAAACAATTATGCAAGTAGTGGCAGAGTGGCCTGGAGATGTAGCCATGAGTGCTCAGCATCTATAATCATCTTGTGAGAAAATTCTTTTGTGATAAAAAAGTGAAATGAAAAGGTAAGAGAAGAGGTAGGTGAAGGAAAGTCAACAGTCATAGGGTAACCTGGATTCTTAGTTAAAACAAGCCTAGAACACCAGTT
>Ga0181612_174157_pt1 | contig 14621 bp, 7 predicted proteins | sample HoacroProtozoa21_FD_119630 | JGI IMG/M metagenome (GOLD analysis project Ga0181612, IMG submission 119630) | Hoatzin crop microbial communities from Cojedes, Venezuel. Combined Assembly of Gp0051906, Gp0051904, Gp0051908 | reverse complement strand
CCTTCTACAACACATATATACATGGGTGTATATATATATACACACACGCACTGGCACAAATTACTATTTGCTCCCTGAAATGCATATAAAAAGGAGCATGGACAGCCCAGATCTACTGTGTTCAACTACCACAGGCTTGCCCAGTGTAGACTCCCTTTGTGCCTGCGATGCGAGAAGCAGTAGTCCAGCTGGCAGCATTTTTAAAAACGGAGAAGATTTGGGGAAATATTTAGCTGCTTCATTCTTGCTTTGGGAAAAGGTGAGACAAAGCAAAAACAATATTTTGACATACACATCTACACAAACAGGCAAAGAAGAGAAAGGTGTTAGTTCCCCGTGTCACCATCAAAACCCAAATACTGGTGTAGCGGAAAAGTACGCAAAAAGCACGCTACTGTGAGAGTTCCTCAATCTTATCCGCACTTAAGTCAAACCCTCAAATTTTCCAAGGGTGCACACCTATCAGAGCAAGATAACAGAGCTACCTAGTTTATCACCTGTGGTTAGAGCACAGGACTGAAAATTACTTTCTGGGAAAGGCAGACCCATTCTGAGCAGCATGATTTAATCGTACAAGCTCAGAAGTCAGTTTGCAATGCTCCATTTTTAGAAAGGATACTGAGTGGTGGAGGCGAAGAACAAAATTTTGTTGCTGAAAGGTTTCAGAACCTCACTCCACTTGGCTTAGAAGCTGTCTCATAACTCCCAGCTTTAAGCACGTTTTGGGAACAATAATGACATTTAGCCCTTCATCCTCTCAGGCGATTAGGAAGAAGTCACATCTCTTTCAGCTTCTTCTCTAGGCTTTAAAGACGAAGGCCTCTCAGCCTTTTCCATTTCCACTGGTTATCCTAGGAGCCCTTCTCCACATTTTTCAGTTTCAGTTTGAACTCATCCCTCCAAACGACAGGAGGCTGGAGTTGGTCAGGTGTTCCAAGAGGACTTTCAGCAATGCCTTGCAGCAAATAGTATTAATATTTCCTCCATCTACAGACATATGTCACCCAGTAAATTCCAGAAAATAATTCATTATTTTCACTCTTTTGTCACACCAGCCTTTGATAATCATCTTGCAATCTGTTAAGACATCCAAGCTTGTCTCATTTTTCATAATGACGAACTGCTGTCATAGCTGACTTTCATATCTCCAGTGGCGTGACCTTACACCCTGATGTTAAATTTCTCCCAATTATTTTGCCAGACCATTCTTTCTGCATGATATTCTCAGCCGCCTGTGTGTTTCTATTGCCTCCCAATATCACAAGGGGACTCCTATTTTTTCACTGCAAATTAAAGTATTAAAGAAAAAGGCCTCAATGTAACGCTAATGTAACATTAGGCAACCAAGAGTGGTCTTGCCAAGGGTTTGGGGAAGTACAGCAGATGGGCACCGCTACCCTGTTCAACTTTTTTCACAACTCCTTCCTTAGCATTTGTGACCAAGACAAATTCTACTTTGTCCGTGCTATCTCGGATTATTTTTTATGGTTTTCCTGCGTCAGTTACAGAAAGTATCACCCCATCACCTGCATGGCATGCTCTCCGACGCTTGCATTCCTACTACAGTTATAAACCTGTCACGTTTCCACTTCCTCTGCAACACTCAGTTTTAAGCCCCGCACCAGTATTTCTGCTCCTCCTCTTCAGAGCCCAGATTTCAATGTTTGCACACAAATACCCAGTCCAACTAAATCAATCTGGGTTGGCAGAAACCTTTCTTGAACTCCTTGCCTAGCTGACTGCTGTTCTCATCACATTCTTGACACCCATTCTTCCACCTTTTGGTGCCCTGTTTTCCTTTCCCATATTGGCCTGCACATTGAAATCAGGGGCAGGACCCTGCAACATTCATCACTCAAGTACACTTTCTAATTTAAACATTTTTTAAATCAAAATTCAAGTTATAACAGTGAAAAAAGGTGTACTGCCATCTGGCTATAGTGGAAGTGGACTGTGTATTACATTATACAGCAAAAATCCCCCAACAGCTGACATAAGGACAGGAAACTGGTGAAATAAAATACCTGGAGTTGCTGTATTGATGGGTTTCTGGGAAAGGCAGACCTGTTGGGAGCAGCGCGGTGGCATCATACAAGGAAAAACCTTTTCTCCTCTACCGCCCCCATTTTTTAATTTCTTTTTTTTCACTTACTAGACCAGGCATTTTAGCTATACAATAAACAACACTAATTAACACATTACTATACTAAATGGAAAACAAATGACTGAAGTCATCACACCTCAAGCTTCCAAGTATGTTGGATAAGTGAAGTTATCCAATACAGTTATACAGAAACCAGTTGTCGTCAAGGGTGGTTTGAGAGGAGTGCTTTGGTGAAACGAACTGTATCAGTTCAGGTAAAGAGTTTTCCATATTCAGATGATACTAATGGACAGTCCAACCTTTACCTGTCTTGCCCTTAAGTCTCTGGGGAGAGGCTAAGTTTATTCAGTGCTCAGCTAAAGGACACACGATCTTTGTTGGAACATATATATCTAGTAAGTATCATCATTACTGATGACACGAAAGGTAGCTCTAATGGGTGTAGGGGGTCTTGACCAAGAAAGAAGCATCTTCTTTTTTTTCTATAAACCCACCACAGTTTTTGACTAGATTTGTTAAAAGCTTGATTTCACGCAGGAATTTTGGCAGTGGTAAAAAAAATATTAAAATTAAAAAAAAACCCCTACCCATTGAAAATAACTAATGTCATTGTGGCAGTATAATAATGTTATAATGCTTGTGAAAGGATGAAAATAAAATTCTGAAACAAAACATTACATTGAAATGAAGTGGAATATAATTTATACAAACTACTGATCTTTGTTTATTCAATTGAAGAAAAATACCAAAACACAAGAAAGTTAATCCACACAGGATTGTAATTTTGTTAACATTGCATAATACATTTTATATATTATGAAAATGTTCCAGATTCATGTAGTCAGTATTTTTGGCACTAATTTTAAACCAAGTCTTACATTAAGCTAACATCTGTTTTCTGACCTTATAACACTCGCTTCATTTTATTACAATCATTTGCCTCAACCGCATCCTCCAGAATTTTGAATCAATATCAACAATGAATTAATTCACTTTGCCAGCCCTCAGGCAACTGCATCTTCCATTTCCTCAACTTTTTTCCACTGCACTATATCTTTTGAAGATAGGAGGAAAGGTCAAATAACATCTTAATTTGACATAACAGAATAAATACGTCTATGAAATCTTCAAAAGGATCATATGAAATGGAACAGAGAAAAGCTGTACCAACATGTTAACCACCTTAAAGGGAAAGTTCCCAAAATACTTTACAGACTTAGAAGTGTCATGTAAACTATAAGTAAAAATGTCATTTTTGCTACTGGTAAAAAACCTCAGTAATGACAAACAGCAGCTCCATATAACCAAATCTCCATTTCCAGATGAAAATATTGGCCAAACCACTACACTGAGGGGAATCGACATTTTTCCTAAATATTAGGAAGGGTCCCACTCCAGCTAAGCAAACCCCAAGGAGTACATCTGCCTTCCAAGCTGGCTGTATCTATGACTCACATACCATTTTTTCTACTTTAAATTGATGACTTTGGCCAATAATGGCAGTGTGCTAAAGTTTCAGTAGTCTAATACTTGCCCTGAGCTTTATAGATGTCCATGTCAACCAGTAGTATTAGGAACCTTCTCCCTTCCCTTTGTAATGACTAGAGCAATCACTGTGGCATAGGAAAATGAGAAACTCCTGATAAAAACACCAAGGTGTTGGAGCGAGATCCAGGAATAGCCCAGATGATGTCATCCTCATAACAAGTGACGCAACAGAAGGGCAGAAGGACAAGTTTCGCCCAGGTTCTTTGGAGAGCACAGATCTGGGACCTATGCTTCTTCACTCCCAACAACACTTACCTAGCTCCTTGCTCTCCCCTTCTCCTTCACACATACGCAGTTTGCCTCCCAAAACAAGGTGCCGTTCAGAGGCGTGCAACAAGGGTTTCTGCATCAATAGAACAGTCCATAATGCCTATGTTCTACACAAGGTGGCTTTACTTAGGTGCTGGTTTCAACATACCTGTCAATGTACGTGAAACTAAAGGCACAGCCACGCAAACAAATTGCACCGAGTAAGAAGGGGCCCTGCCTGAGCTACTGCACAGTACCCAACATATGCATTTAGTGCGTGACACTTGAAAGAGAAATAAGAGTTAGCTTCTCCCCGTTTCACTGAGCCTCAGAAGGCAATATGGGACGGAGCGAGCAGCTTGCTAACATTTAGTGAGTTTGGGGAAAATTAAGGTGTCTCTCTAATATCATCATCAGGCTGCAGCCCAACTAGCTCTTGAATTGAAATTTGTCACCTTGTCCGCCCCTTCCAGAAGGCGCATAGGAAGGTATATTCACAGGTAGTAGCTGATACTTGAAACATCACATTCAAGTAAGGCAGCCTAATGCTCAACCTCCACATGACAGGACATTTGTTAGGGAGAATCATTAACAGCTACTATGACTAAGGGGAGAAGCAGGTTATTTATGAACATGGCCTTCAACTAGTTAAAGATGTTGTTGGCAATAAAAAGTCTTTTGCAGATGTGGTCTCTTGCTTTGAGATGTGCTTGTAAATGAAACTCATTGTAGTACTGTAAACGAACTCAAAGATGAAATTATCACAACATGTCAATGAAAACATAATGGAGGACAGCAAATTCATGGCCAACAAGCCTTGACGAAGGTTTTGAGGGTGGTCTCCTAGAAATCACACCACTTCTCCTTTGGGCTTATCTTCCATTTTCAGTGTGTTTAATAAAAGGGGAAAAGGGGAGCAGATCATTCGTGCATACTAGATTTTGTTCTTTCAAATTCAGATAACCATATCCCCATGGAATAAACCTAATTATTATAAACCTGACCATTTTATGCATTCTACAATGCGCTTTAACATGGACTAAGATAATTATGACTAAATCAGTGCAGAATGACTTCTGTCAATGGATCCTAACTCCATACTATTGGTCATTTTGTAACTGCTATTGCTTTGCACCACGCTGCCTTTACCATTCTGCTCCACTGGTCAGAGGGCTTCATCTGCTGTCACCTCCACGTTTAAAATGCTGACATGTACTTACAATCAAATTTGCAACTTAAACATAGCATGCTTGTTATAATAGCATCACATTATGCCTTAGGCACCTGTCTAAAGCACTGAGTTTTACAAACAACTCACAAAAGAAAAGCAGATTGTTTTTCACCTTCTTCAGACGCCAGTGTATAGTTTGGTTGCAGAAAAAGAGTTACTTCTCCAGCAGACTGGTTTGTGTTTCATTAGCTCTGCAGCATTAGGTATATGCAGAGGAACCCTCCTGAAACACAGGCCATTGTACTGAGGTGTGCAATATGGATTTAAGAATGAACTTTAAGCTCAGAGGAAAATATGGGGTTAAATCATTCATGCTGATGTGAGCTAACACTCTTACTCAGAGTCCAGTTCCTCCTGGAAGTTTGCAAACCTTGGACAAGTTTTCTTAAGTCACAAGAGGAAGTTGCAAGAGTTCTCAAAAAAAAAAAAAATCCGACAGTGTCTAATGCGGTGCCAGTAAATTACAGTAGCAGAAATGAAGTTGTGTGCTATTTCATCTTTACAGGAATACCAGAAGAACATTCGGCACTAACTGTGTAAGCATCCCTGTGAGAAACCTCCTCATCTTGTTCTCACTGAGGTAAGTAGCAGAACCTCCCTTAACTTCAAGGATGCAACATTGTACTCCAGGTTCTGGCACTTCACAGAGGTCTATTTATAATTCATTTATTTTACTTAATTTTAAACTCTGTGTTAATTATGTTCCTTTGAGGGCACGAACACAAACCAGGCATGTTCAGTTGATTTCTCACCCAGTTTAGTAAACTGTTCTAAGCAACTGTTGCAGTTTGGGCTACTTGCCAGGGCACCAAAGAACATTGTCTGAACCAACAGTTTGCTGCAAATACCATAAATAGAACTAAAAGAGCTATATCATGAGCAATTTTTGGAGGTTTTTAAATTAAACCCTTGAGATCATGGTTTTTTGAATAGACATGAGTACACTCTACCAAACATACCCTGAAGGACTGCAGATTGCCACTGACTCGGGTTCGAAAGCCTAACGTGTGAAGACAGAACCACTCTTTAACTTAAGTCTTGTGAAACTACACGCTCAGGCTGGGGTGACAGAAAGAGTGTAAAAGGAAATATATCACCGAATGAACACGGAGTAACAATTCAAACCCAAGTTTCCAAGCATGCTTTTCACATTTGTGCACACATGAGCATGAATAAGAAGTTTCTCTAAAATTAACCAAAATGAAACATATTTGACATTCTTTCCATTTTCAGAATGGAATGAGAGTGGGAATCTGGAAAGTCTCTTTCGAGGGAGGGTTGTGAATCGCTGGTGTGATGCTTCACATGATTGTTCCTGCTTCAAACGTTCTAAGGAAGAGCTGGAGACCTTGGATTTTAGACACGTGTATGTCTTTGCAGATGATCTTTCTCAAGGGCAAGAGCGAACACAGAGTTGCCCAAACCCCTGGGACAGCAGCTATGCAAGAATGTTAATGTGATTAAAGTTCTTTTATATTTGAGAGTTATTCTACAGTAAACAGAAGTTCTGAGCAGTGGACTTACTTGAAGAAGCATGTCGTATTTGCTCAGTATGTTAATTTATTTCATTTTCAGAAATCGATTAATAATTTGACTGCTGACAATATTTTAACTCTGCTTTGACATTTCTTGTTTTCTCTCTCCAAAAAAAACCCACGTTGCTGTATTCATAACGTATCATTACTGGATTGCACAGCACTTAGTATTTTCTGTTGTTTCTAGTCCTACTTGATGGTCAAGAGTCTTGCAGCTGATAGCAGAAGAAGACCTAGCAGTTACTACCATAGCGAGTTTCACCGAACCAGGCTCTGATCCTGTAAGCGACTGCACACAACTTGCAGGAGCTCCACAGGCTTTGGGAGACTCAGGGCAGGACTTTCTAAACAAATTGCAGGACCTTAAAGAGTAGGACAGCACGCATGATAATTTTGGCAGATTTAGACTCATGGTAAACTGGAAGTCCATGACAAGCACTATTTTCACATTCTCACTGCAGACTGCAAGAATTTCGCAGCGCTGTTTTTACTACCATACTGGCTACTCATTACAGTTTATAACCCTTCTAACTTCAGATATCAAATATATAGCTCATAGGCAGGCCACGTGATTACATGAACCTAACAATACCATCGTAGACTGTGCACAAGTGCCGTTGTTTATTTGTGACTTCAGCACTCACGGCTCACGCAGCTAATTTGCCAAGCAAGAACTAAGAATAAATCAGTGTTCATGATGGTTACCCAAGTTTGTTTCAGAACTGTAATGAGTCCACAATCAACCTACATCTGAATCCCATAGAGTTAAGCGCTTTAAAACCAGTAAGACTGCTTCTTTGCTGGGCACACACAGGAATTTCTCAGGACAAAACAAACTATATGAGAAAAGGTGTAGGAGAGGAGGCTGAAAGCCCTGAGAAGTCAGAAATGGGGTTGATGCTGAGAAATAAATGAAGAGGGAACGCTGCAGACGCAGAGAGCTAAAAGGAGAAAAAAAACAGTCAAATAAGTATGCAAAGGATGATAACCAAGAGGGTAGAGACAATTACAGTTCCTAGGAAAGCACATTTTCTCAATCAGTATGACAAGATACAGAACATGTAATAAACATAATATAGTCACGTCGCTGAAATCTTATTCTGAGCTCAAAGAAGAAATTACTTTCCTGTGTCATATAGTACCAAGCACCCTGATATTTTTGCTTGTATTGCAGGAGCAAGGAAAAGGACTTTTCACCCATCTAAACCTAGCAGGAGAAGACAGCCATTGTACATAGTTAAATACATTACAGAAGAGAATACTGTTCTGATCTCTGATTCAAATAAGCTATTCAAATGCTGAGTTTTGCATTTTCTGACCCTTATATCCAATGCCCTCAGACTTGCTTAAATGCTCCATTGAGAGCAGAAACATCTCACCTGAAGCACCTTTCTCCCACTTGTTCGCTCCACCAGCCAATTCTCTTTCCCACTGGTGCCAGCTCCGCTGAAGCTGGTTCTTCAAAACTCGCACTGCCTTCTCAAAGCTGAGTTCCTTAAGTTTCACTTTCTGCAAGGACAGAGCGTACGGGGCATGTCAACACCGAGGCAAATGGCAGGGAAGTCCTGTTGCCTTAGCACCATACCCCTACAACACCAAGCCTTGGTTTCTTCCTCACAGGACAGCACACATGCCAAGAAGTTGACATTCTGCTTCACTGAACCAGGTGGATTTACAAGGAGGGTCAATGCTGGCTCATAAGCCCTTCACATGTGCCACTATACAGCACAGAAAAATCTCCTGCATCCAACAAAAATAAAACTTGACTGGAAAAGGTCGAAGCAACATCACAGAATGGTAGACAAAGGGGTAGCAGACAATCCGTGCTGACCATTTTCAAGATAGAAACTAACCTGTTTCAAGTTGGTTTGAAGTCATCATTTTAAATCAGATGTGATAAACAGTGGTAGCTGGCTCTAAAGACAGATTATACCCACACATTAGACAGAAGAGTCTTGCTGGCCATCTACAGAAGTACAAAGCTGCCCTCTAAGGAGGAACAGGCTTCTTAAAACGCTGCGAAGACCATGTCAGTACCACCAGGTCGGTACTGCACTGGACTTCACACCCCTCCAGGAAGCTGTGGGTACATATTTCTGGGCACATATTCCCTGAGAGGGTAGCACAAGTAGATTACAAGTGATAGTTAGATTAAAGGTGCTGAGGCTTGTCTTTCTGGAAGTGGAAAAAGAAAAGTTTCTGCGCAGACATCTAAATCAAGAGAGGAAATACACAGTTTATACCACTGACAGTCCTGAAGTCAAAGCTGGAGAGAAAGAAACAACAGAATGATGTTGGGGAAATAAAAGACTGACGGGAGAAGAAAAAAGGAAACAGCGGTAGGAGTGCTGCTACAGCAGGACAAAGACTGAAACACGGCTTTTGCCAGGAAGTTGGGGAGAAAAAGCCCCAAACCACCAGCACATTCTTACTAATGAAGTCACTTCATGAAGCAATGTGGCTCTACAGGCTTTCTCAGCCACACTGGTAAACCTCATGGCAGAGGGACAGGAACTGTGAGCAAGGAAATTCAGTGGGAGATTTTCAGAGGAGGCAAGTTCTCCTGGTCAGACCTCGTGGAAGAACTGCTGTCCACCACCTGCCTAGCAGAAACCGTCAATCAGCCCATCTACACCCCAATAGAAATGAGCTTAGCATTCACCTCAGCATGGCCCGGTGCTTCTCCACTGGTGCCAGGAGAGCTGCTGCAATCCCTCTCGCAGCCAGTGCAAATACAGCTGGAAATTGTCAACCGAGCAAAGACCTCGCAAGGCAGAAAAAGGAAGACAAAGTGCCACACCAGCAACACAGCAGAAGAGTTGCTTAAAAGGCAACTCTTCCTACATCCCTCACAGGCTGCAACGCTTCTCTCCAGCCTTTGCATAGTTCTGCAGATCTTTTGCAACAGTAGGTCTGCAGTTACAAAAATGTACTTTCAATCCCATTTGCATGCTCTGCTACGCCATAACGGCACATTCAAATGACTCTTGCGATGTATTTTGAACAAGTTGAGCCCAGAACATCCAACATGGGATTTCCTCTTTCTCCTGCCCATCTCCTTCCTGTGCGTTTACCTAAAACTTTCATTTCCTCAGTGGCATGGACACCAGCTCTGGCAAGTCCTTAACCCTGTTCCCCAGCTCCGGGCCGCTCATGCCTGAATCACAGCTACCCTAGGGCACTCAGCACTTATTGAAGGGTTTTGGAAATCCCATCAAGACATGCTGTAAGGGTGGGGTTGCCCTGGAGAAAACCATTTTCTGTCCACTGGGTCTAATGAATGCAAGCCTCATGATGAATGCAAGCAAGGAATGCTTGAGAAGGCAATGTCAATAAATGCAACAGATGCGCTACCATCCAGATCTTTCCCTATTCAGTCGATACTACCAGGAAATATTTTCTTTGTCTGAATAGAGTGAAACTTTGTCATAGGTCAGACCTTCTGATTTATAAATAAGTTATCATTATGTAGGAATTCACTCTAATGTACTCTTTACCTTTTAATATTAATTTTGTTCTAAGCCCCCTAGTACAGTCACACATGGAAAGCACAAACCTGCTTAGCAGCCAAATACACTTCTGCACTAACTCCTGTAATACTATATTTTTTCAGTTTGTGCCCAAGAATAAGCTTGAATAAGATTTCATCCAAAAATTGATCAAACAGGCTTGTATACACCTATATGCACAAACTAATCAAGGGAACATGAAAAGCAAAGCAATACATTACAGATGCCACATCAGAAAAAACCCTGAAGAGGCTATCCTTTTGTCGACGAACTTCCTGAAACGGCTTTCTGTTAGAGCAACAAAGGAGTAGTTAGGAACACATCCTGGAGGGACTCCATGCCCTCCAAACCTTTATCACATCCAGACTTTCAGTAGCCCTCTGAAACAGAGAACACTGCAGAAAATGCCATTCCAGAAGAGTAGCTGCATCCCATTCTTCAACCCCTGTGGCAAGCTACCAGATTTTCCAGTTCGAGAGTGCACAGTTCGCTATCACAGGCACTTTCACGAAATGGCTTGGTCACAAAAACGTGGACAGCAAAAAGCAGGCCTTTGCCAATTAAAGTAGTAAATTCTACAACATATCAACCACAATTTAGACAGGAAGAAGTAGCCTCATGCTACGAGCAGCAGAGACCATAGAGGAAGAAGGACACATTGTTCAGACTGTTTATCATTGGAGTCCTTTGAACTGAAGAAGTAAGATAGGACGCTGCGCAAACACAGGAACCAATTGTAGATACTTCAGATATCAGCAGTTTGAAAAAGACAGACAATGCAGACCTAAGGGATAGCAAATACTGGCCTGAACGGTGCCAGTCTGCCCTTCCCCCCCCCCAAGAAATGAGACGTCCCCATCCCCCCCTTCACCCTTCCCGGGTCTCCTCCTCCTCCTCTCCCCAGCAAAGTGTTACTGCCAAAAGATCGTCTGTCTTCCGACGATGTTTGGCTGACGAAAATAACTAATCTATTTACCTCTGTGAGTAGTTCTTTAGGGCACACAACAAATACAAGCATCACGTAAATATTTGGAGGAAATGCTTCCAACACAAGATGAATTCTGCCTTTGCGTTTTGTTCCATGAACCCACATTTTCAGGAAAGGTGCCGAACACGACCATGCATGATTCAGCCTCGGAAATTACAGCATTTAATGACAATGTCAACAGGAAACATATCTGAATCAGGCAAAAATAAATATGAAAGCACAGACCTTTCCATCCTTCCCTGAAGGACAATGAAGTTTAAACTAGGAACAGTCACATGAAGGACAGTTACATTGTATTTACCTTTTACTCAAGGAAGCTGGTTTCTTGGAGAAGGTACCATTACTGTTTACAGTATGGCACTCTCCCTCTCCTTGTATGCTTCACTAAAGACTGTTTTCATAGAAATAATTTTACGTTTTTTATCTGTGTAGTTTCCTGTGGTACGGCTCGGCAAGTCTGGAAGCCTATCTCTCTACCATCTCTAGAACTCCTACACTCTCATGGAAGAGAGGACACAAATAAATGGGAGAAATAGGAAGCAGCAATGTGATCAGCAGGAGAAAAAAACCTAATTCTCAGCTGGGCAATTGGTTCTTCTACAGGATGAAGCTGTTCTTAGAGATAGAAATCCTGCAGGGGTAGAACAACAATAAATACTGCTTAACGAAGTCACGTGGTTTGGTGTAATTATTTACACACCCGGCTCCATCGCTTCAGAAGGAAGTATCACCTACTGCACACAAAGCTCACCCAACCCTCAGGATCCCCGGCCGACGGATTCTCCTCCCATCCCTCGCATTGACACGTGACAGCTCACACCCTGCAGGGACCACTGGTGCTGCAGAAACACACCTCTGCGTACAGCCACGCTGCTGGATCGGAGTGCCAGGAATCCCCATCCACACCTAATGCCCACTCCATGTCTTTATTTGTTTATTTATTCCTCATCTGCTTGTTTTCTGTGTTCATCCAGTTTTGCAAAGGGCTCCCTGAAGCCCAGGAGTAAACGTGTCTCTACAAGTTTGACCCTGGACGCAGGAAATAAAGTCACTCAGTAACCCAGAATACGCACATATGGAAAGGAGGGAAGACCTCACCCCTCCCCTGATGACCTAACCCTTTGAGACAAATAAAAATTGTTTCATGGTCAACACGTTTCCATCCAAAAACCTCAAAGATGCCCATCAAGAGTCAAAACAACATGCAAAGTACAGAGAGGAAAACATCTCTTTTTCCTGACAGAAACGGAATCACATCTGAGATTAAACACCGCAGTTTTTACACATTCCTGAATTGCTATAGAGAGTCAAATGCTGCTCTGTGGTGTGCAGCACAAGGAGGGCCAGATGCAGCGCCTCCTGTCTTCTGAGCCCCCCCGCTAAACCTCAGCTACTAAGCTGAGCCAGGAGGACCTTGGACCTTTTTCATCGCCCGTTTCAGGAATCGCTTCCTGCGGCAAAGAGCCAACAAGGCCATAGGAAGATAGCTCAATTCAATTACGTTGATAAAATGGGGGGGAAAGTATTATGAAATAGTTACGTATACATTCATAAATATATGCAGGAAAGAATTTCACATTTATGGAAACTCTTTTGAAAGGGTAGCATTAAAAATTGGAATATTAAACACCTTAAAGGCAATGAGGTTTAACTTTGCATGTGAAAGTTTCGTAATTGATTGCATTGTCAGAAAAAGCCGTTGCGCAACTCCACTGGTCAAGTAACTTGTAACGCAAGGCCTAAGCCTTACCTTGTCCTCTGTATATTTATATAGGAAAAAAAACCCTTATTTACTCAAAAAAGCTACAGGAGAAAAGCAGAACAACTTCAAGTCAGCCAGCTACTGTACAAACAAAGATGATCGTTCTGCACCATTACAGCTAAAAAAACCCCCCAAAACAGCACACAATTACAACAGGCCTTTGTTATTACATCAAGAATTCTTTCCTAACTAGTCTGTAGCTCACAAAGCTGAAATGGAGACAGAAAAAAAGCTATAAATCTCAGAGAGATAGACAGAATTAGGTATCTGTCGATCTCAGAGTCTATTAATTTTAATCCTTGCCCAAGATTTCATAACGTCCTATTAAGGGTATCTAACTCCTTTCTAGCCTGTTCTACTTTTTCAGAGAAAACTGTTTGATTTTTTCTCATTCATACTTTCAATTTTGTTGATGGCACCTGTTATAAAAATATAAAGTCCAACACATAAAGCTAAGTATCACCGACTCTGCATTCAATACCAGGCTGGAAACAGTCCACACAAACACAATTTGACTATTCTTTCGGTAAAACCCAGCTACAATTTCCCAACATAGTTTTGCAATTTGCCAACAAAAATCTTCCCTTTTTTTTAATAACCCTTTAGTGATACTTTGGTTAGTGCAGACTTACCTACCTGGCACTCATACTTTACAGCTGCTTGCAACTAACATTAAGATATATAAATTACAGAACTCTTCCAGGTACTTTATCGGATCAAGCTAAAAAATGTAATTTCCAATTTGTATTATGATGTGCTAAAATATGTTAAGATTGGTCAGACTGTGGGTTGATATTTTTTTTTTTTTAAGGTGGGAATGAAAGGCAAGAGACGAGATACTGATTTGGAGTTTCGGATGAAACAACAGAGTAGGAACCCAACCTCAGTGCTGCCTGCATACATCCACTTAAGAGAAGTTTGAAGGGCTAATCTCTGTGGTGGGTCGTGCCAGCGGAGGTCAGCAAGATGAGTTCTCGCAAGCCCACTCACGGCAAACACATAAAAGAAGCAATTTCAGCAGGAACTCTCGCTGCTTGACTGACAGTACAGCATCAGCTAGGGGGATCTAGCTGGACTTTCAGATCCTAAATTAAAACTGGCAGGCGAAAACCCCTCCAGACCTTTCCTCAGGCATACCGCACCACTACAACAGCAGTCAGCACGAAGCACCCCGCGCCAAGCACCACAATACCATTTTCTCGTCTTGCTTTGAAGCTAAAGCACATTTGAAGCCGCGGGTTTGAGAGGAAGCAGCTTTAGCCTGGACGGGGGTGCCCCTCCTAGCAAAGAGCGGTGGCAGCAGGAGCACCCAGAGGCCACACCGCCTCTCCTCAGCCAAGGCGACCGCCTCTGGCTTGGAACACCGTGACCAGCCAATTCTGCGCGCTTGCCGGCACGCAGCGGCCAGCGGGCACCGAGCCCTCCGGACCGCAGCAGCAGCCGGGCAAAGCGGCAACAAATCACGCTTTGGAGAATGACCCCCCCCCCACAAGGCCATTATTTCCCCGAAGACTCCCTCCAGCCCTACCGGGAAGGTCAGGCGGCAGCGGCACCTCCTCCGGGCGGCAGAAGCGAGGGCAAAGCACCGGTACCCGCTGTGCCGTGCCGGGCGGTGCCGGGGGCACGGAGGCACCCGGCCGCGCCCCCCCCTCTCCCGCCTGCCGCGCCCGGGGGGAGCAGCCGGCAGCGCCGGGG
>Ga0181612_162851_pt1 | contig 14621 bp, 9 predicted proteins | sample HoacroProtozoa21_FD_119630 | JGI IMG/M metagenome (GOLD analysis project Ga0181612, IMG submission 119630) | Hoatzin crop microbial communities from Cojedes, Venezuel. Combined Assembly of Gp0051906, Gp0051904, Gp0051908 | reverse complement strand
CCTGCTCCGGCAGGGGGTCCTCTCTCTATGGGTCCACAGGTCCTGGCAGGAGACTGCTCCAGCGTGGGCTCCTCACGGGGTCACAGCCTCCTTCGGGCATCCACCTGCTCCGGCATGGGGTCCCTTCCACGGGCTACAGGTGGAGGTCTCCTCCACCATGGACCTCCATGGACTGCAGGGGGACAGCCTGCCTCACCATGATCTTCATCACGAGCTGCAAGCGAAGGCTCTCTGCTCCAGCATCTCGAGCATCTCCTGCCCCTCTCTCTTCACTGACCTTGGTGTCTGTAGAGTTGTTCCTCTTGCATCGTCTCACTCCTCTCTCTTGACTGCTGTTTCACTGCTTTTTCCCCTTCTTAAATACGTTATCACAGTAGCTGCTCAGTCCCATGTCTTTTGTGAATATCTGCACATGTACTCGCATGGAGAAGGCAGCGGTCTTACAGCAACACGCTGATAGGACTGAGTGGTTGCTGAGCATGTCCACATCACTGGCTGGGTGAAGAACAAGTGTTGCCTTCATCTCTTCCAAGGACATGGGAGACTTCTGAGTTTGTGGAAACACAGGATCATAAAACCGTCAGTGTAAACCAGGACAGTTTAATTTTCTGAAATATAACTGGTAGGTGGAGAGATTAAATCATGGTCCATTTATTTTCTCACCACCGAAGTCCCAGTATTTTAAAATATCTCTAGGTGACTTAAAAGCAGGTCTAGACTTTCAGTAAAATATTGATACAATTTTTCATTTTGTGCTGTTCCAAGATTTCCACATCAACATGTTGGGTTGGTATTTTGTAGTGTATGCAGGCTGAAGTAGAGGTTGGATTTGTTACTTAAGACTTACTCCAGGTGAAGAGGATTTGGCAGTGGTATATGTTTGAACTTACTTGGTTTTCAAAGATTTTTTCACTTTGCACTTCCTCTGAGGTTAAGCTGCCAAACAGCACCGTCCGGGCTCTTTCACTGGTTCTGGAAAGACAGTGAAAAATTTCCCCTGCAGACTGTTAGAGGTTAGATCTCTTCCCCTAGATTCTGATTTGCTGAATTCCACTTGTACAGATGGCAGGAGTTTTACCACACTTGGCGGACAACGGTATTTCCATTAACAGCTCAAAATAAGCAGTTATCTTGATAACACTGATAAATGACTGCCTTCTGGGAAGGGAGTGCGTATTATTTAAGAGGCATTGCCTGAACTGAATTATAAGCTGGGCAGAACGCCCCTTGTTTCGTGTGAGTGGAACAGAAGGGCACGCCGCGTCTCCAGTTCGCTGTATGGGATTTACACTGCAAAGGACTCGCCGTCACTATAGCATGTTACAATCAGTGCAAGAACATTTACGTGCTTCTTGCAAACTGTTGTAAGGGGTGGGCATGGGAAGGAGGGGAACGGATGCGCCCTAGTAATGTTTTTATCACGTGTTTATTATTTTGTATATTTAGAAGTATGATTTTTTTTAGTAGCTTGATTAAAGAAGGCTGTTGCAAGAGAAATCACAAGCAGAACTGCATTTTGGTAATTTCTCAAAGCAATCAGCATACCAATCCCAGGTTAAGTTTTGCTTTGGTGTGATGTTGGCATAGGGTCACAGCTGAGTCCAAATGCAGGTTTGGAACTTCCCCAAATTTCAGACACAGTTAGATCTGACATTTGCTCTTCGTCACTCCTCACTATTTACATTGGAGCTATATTGCCAGGGTCCCATGGCTAGTAGAGAGGCAGGATGGACCACTGGTCCGGCTCCATGTGGCAGTTGCTAGATCTGAGCATAACGAGCACTAACATTTAAAATTAACTCTGAAATTTGTCCTCTCCTGCTGATAGCAGACGTTGACCAAAACCAGAATTCTAGACTCTGGTGAAATTCAGCTCTACATCTCAATTGTGTGATGAGACAGGCTTTGCAATCAGGTTTAGACTGCTCTTACATTCACAGCATGTTCTAGATACATATTTTTGATGAGATCACAACTTGGCAACCAGTACAATCTGGCAGTGTATATGAGAATGGGATTCAAAGCTTTTTCATTATTTATATGTTTACAAGAGCAGTTATTCTTCTTTAATAAAGTAGAAGGTCCTATATTGCTTCTGGCTTCACCTGTACAGACATTGAGACCTAGCAGGTTAGTAAAAGAGTCTGGGGGAAGGTGGGGTTATTTAATTTCACGGTGGCACGTTATGTAGTTTTCTGTCTCTGAGGTCGCTGGGGATGATGTATAAAAATGGTGTCTGTCAGAACATCAGGCACTCTTTCTCACACTCTAATGCTTCATTTGTATTGCAGGGTTTTCTTCTTGCTTTGCTAAAGAATTAGTCATCCACTTGAGAAAGTTCATTTAAAAGCTGAGACCTTCCCAGCAGAGTATTCAGCTTCTCAGATGCACAAAGTCCTGCTTATCTTCTGTCATTAAATATCTTGGAGTATTATCAGCCAGAGTAGGATGATGGTCCTTGTGGTCTGGACAAAACCCAGATCTGACATCCAAAATTCCCAAAGGAATTCAAACAGTTAACAGGGTTTCTTTTTGTATTTTGCCCTACAGAGAGTTTAGTTATCAGCAAAGACAAACATAATTCTTGTGCAGAACTTGTCCCCGATTCTGAGAGGGCTTACGCATGTGATTAGATTTCAGTGGAGCAGCTTGTGTATAAATTTAAGCAAGAATTTATTACAGGACTGAAACTATTGTGAATAAGATGCATGGTACCCCTGGGTTCTTTCGATGAAAGATGTTGTTATCTGTACCACTCATATCAGATACGTTGCTTTTACATGAACGCTGTGGTTGTAGTCAATTCATTTCTAATATTTGGAAAACAAGACACAAACCCTGGATGGCCTTAAAAGAGGATGAACATATCACAGGCACTGCTTGTGGATTCTTCCCTGGCACAGCTGGCTGACAGGTATTTCATGGAGTTAAAGGTCATACGTTCTTCTGTGTGTCAGGCTACAGTTTGCACATAGATCGGCTATCTTTGATGTTTGTATTCACACACATCACCTGAAAGCTCTTCCCACTGACTGCTGCAGAGCTCAGAATTAACTGGCTAGCCACAAATCACACCACATGATTTTCCTCTTGCGCTGCCCACCATCGCTGGCTATTATTGGATTCCGACAGAATTGTCCAAACGTTGTGAAGTGAATAAGCTTGAACATGGTAGTCTAAACAAAAAAGCATCTACTAGTTTCCTTGGGAGGTAGTGCAAAAATAATGATTTGTTCTTAATCTGCGCATTACAAAGATGGAAGGGAGAGCTGCTTGCAGCTCTTTTCTCACTGGAATATCCAAACTCATCATCCTTCCAAGAGCCCAAGACTGGGTCCAGTCCTGGGATAACTCATTTGCCTCAGCCTGTGATGCCTGTTGTATTCTGAAGGCTGAACATTACAATCACTAGGCTCGTCAAGATGGGTTTAAGCTTCTTAACATTCTTTGAAAAGCATCCCAGAGTTCTTTCCTTTATGGTCATTTTGTAAGAAATGTGCCATTTCTTCAGACAAAGGCTGAAGTCCTGAGCCTGCTCAGGATTACCTGTTTGGCATTTGATTTCATTGCATCCAGATTTCACTCAAATTGGTCTACACGTGGTCTCTTTGTACATCATTTTCCCTGCAAGCCAAACGAAGTACCCACCACCTGAACGGCGTAAGCTGTGTCTTCTTTCTGGAGTGCGTGTTGCATTTTATATAGATTTGTCTGGTTTCCTCCTCATTGGTACCCACCTAGTTGCCTCAGTACTCGGTAATTTCATACAGGGCTAAAGAGAAGCTGCATTTAGCATGAACTAGAAGGAGCAGCGGCTGGGTGCCACCAGTTTCCAGGTGATGAAGAACTCGGCTAGAGACTGAGGGTTGGATGCGTCTCTCAGAGCTAGTGCTCCACGCTCTTGCATAGTCAAGGACTAAAAGTAGCTATTTCTACAGCACAACCCATCTGGGCTTGTTCAGTTTCTACCTTAGCAGGAGACAAATCTGGAAATGTTTACTTCTCTCCTTGACTGAAAAGGAAGCCTGGCCAAAGAGCTCAGATACAGATACTTGTTTTGGAGACCTGCAATTTGGATAGACAAATCCCAACTCATGTACGCTGAGCAGACGTAAAGCCCCTGCTATCAATCAGTGTCAGCTTTGAAAATGCGCTTGAATTTTCCCCTCTTGCATTCGTGCTGGAGAATCATGATGTCTCAGTACTGGGCCGTAGTGGCAAGTAGGATAAGCAGTGCAAAACCTCATAACCCTACAAACTTGAACAATTTTATGGACAGAATATCTATGTAATTGCATTAAAAATAGTTACTACTATATGCATTAATGACCTAGTTTTCATAATTCACCCTCTAGTATAACTGTGTATATATAACTGAAAGAGTAAACCCTTGGAACTTTATGGTTTTAGTATGGGATATGTCAGAGTTTGGTGAACTCAGAGCACTTGTCATACATCTCGGTGAAAGCCAATAAAATATCTTTTAGATCTAAGTTAGAAAAAATACGTGTCTTTGTAGTGCAACAAGCTCTGTCTGTAAAAGTGTGTTGGGATAGTTTTGACCGCAACAATGAGATTTTAAAAAACATTCTGAAGTTAAAAACAACTTCCTACCCCCACGCGCTGTATTTTAAGGGTCAAAAGTGAGCTCAGAGAGCAGCAGAAGTCTGCCTTTGTGCTGCACTGCAATTGGTACGTGTCCTCATTAGAAGGAAAAGTGATCCACCCAAAGTAGGCTGTCAACAACTTTCCTCTTTCCCACGTACTCTTCTTTGAACAGAGTAGGGGTTTTTTTATTGTCAAAGTCCCTCAGGATCATAGTTTATGAGAAAATTCATGCAAGTTTAAAACCTATTTGAGTCTTTTTCTTGCTGCTGATACTTACACAAGGCAGGTTTGTTCAATTATTTAATCTCCACTTTCTACCAGCAATGACTGGCTTCAGGGCTTTTTTTCAGCTGTGTGGTTTTGTTGCCCCACTAAAACCCTGGTATTGCAGGGTTTGGGGTTTTTTATCTGAGGGTCACACTAAGGATAGCTCAGCAAACTGGAAAAACAACATACTTCTCAACTCACCTTCCCCACTGGGCACTGAATGAATAAAAGCAAATCTATGAAGACATTTAATTCTGGCACCTAATGGCACGCTGGACCAGACACACGCTATGTACCTGGTACAGCAACAGCCGCGACAGGGTGAAGGGGGATGCGCCTCAAGAAATGAAGGTTCTTTTCATGTTCTTGTTGCAGAACATCACAAAATAATAATAGGGACCAGTAAAAAAACAGGCTCATTTTTATCAGGAAACAGAAAACCAAGTTCATTGCACAGTCACATGACTCCAATTTTGAGGGCTTAATAAAAACCCCCTTTACTGTTGGATCTTGCTATAAGTAAGCAGATGGTGGTGATTTTGGGTCCAAATTGTTGTTTTTACATGAAAAACGTCTTTGGATAGCAGGTGGAAAGGTTGAATAACTTTAAATTAAACAATGAAAGCATGCTGTATTTAAAGAAGAAAAAAAAAGATGGAAGCAAGAGCAACGATATTATCACTATGAAAAGCCTCAAAGCCTGCAGTTATGGCAATGTGTTAAAGCCAAGTGAGATAATACATCGTTAAGATTACTCAAATACAGTAAATTGGAAAATTGGTGTAGCCTTGCTGATCTACAGCAATAGAGTTTTGCTTCTGTGATTTTATTTTCAAGTCAAGACCTCAAATATGTGAATTTTTTAAAAAAATATAATAAGGTCCAACCATAAGCCTATTTTGGATGTCTCTGCTTACACAGCTTACACCTGAAGGTTTATATTTTTAATATTTACTTTTAGCCTACTCTTCAGTCAAGCTGATGAAGACCTGCCTACCTTGATTTACACCCTCTGAAGGGTTTGTGCCATAAGAGCACTAGTGCTTTGTGTTGTAACACAAACCTGTTTTTCCCCCTCTCTCTTCTGGCACCTAAAAGCATGTACAATTGGAAAAGCTCAGGACAGTGGTACTCAACTGATCGACTTCAGCCCTGAGCAGCAGGTTCTACACAAGAAGGGCTTCATGCCAATGAAAAGTCATGCTAGGTTCAAGCCTTTTGCTTCTCTGGATTAATAGTGTCTAGTGTAGGTGTCTCCTAGATGCTTTTACTTCCAGATACTGCAGTTTCTAGATACATTCAATTTGCGGTATTTGAAAGAAGCATAGGCAATAGCACATCTGCCCTGAAGCTCTAGCTAGTCTCCTTGCCACAAGCCATGGTGCCGTGACCATTGTCAGTGCCTCTCTCAAACCATTTCAAGAGCGACTTGGATGTACCCCCATCCGTGTGATGCCAAAGCAGATGGTTCTCCTGGTTCCAGCAGGCTCTGATCCAGAGCCTTTCCTGGGCAATTGCCACACTTTCTTACTGACTCCTGAGTCAACAAAACTATAATACCTAAATGCTCTTGGCGGGAGCTGCCCACAGCAACGCACAGCACTGTCTGGCCCCGGCTGCTCTGGAGTTACTCAGGCAAAGGACCACAGCTCCTGTGCTGTAGGCAAGGTCTCCATGTCAGCGCTGATGGGAGCTGCAGGTCCAGCTCTCTGCATTCGTGGCAGAGGTTGCATTACACTGCTTATTATGGAGGAGCTCTTTCAGGATTCCCACCATAGCAGCTCGACCTACCTGATGTATGCTAATAGCAGCTATTCCTCTCAGCGCCGCTCTTGTAGCTTCTCAGAGTCCTAATACTAAACTTCAATGTGCTGAGTTTAGGTACAATTAAGATCATCAGGAAGGTCACTTTGTAAGTTAAATCCAGAAATGCACTGGCGTCAGCTTCATTTCCAGCCTCATGTACAGCCTGTTCGAATTTCCCTGTTGGAGGGGTAGCCCTGGGTGTACACTGGGTGAACACTGAGGGCTGAGTGGGAGCGAGCTCACGGCCCCTTTAAGCTGCGCTGAGAGGACAAGGTGACTTGATGAGATGGGGGAGCAGCCGCCCGCCTGGGACAGGGCAACTCTGCCCCAACATCCCACTGCTAAACACCACGTAGCCCGGGGCTAAATATCGCATGTTGTTGTAGGGGAAGGCTGCTTGTAGCAGCTTATGTTCTCAGACAGAGGATAAAAGTGATTCGCCTGCCAAAAAAGTTCTCCCAAGCATGAGCCTTGTGACCTCTTGAGAAGCAACGGCGTTCCCTGCAGCTGCTGTTTTCATTTGGGTTGTTAAAATTACAAATGAAAGTAAACTACTGGAGGGGAGCAAAAGAGCTGGAGTTTGTCCAGGTAAATATTGGTGTGTAATAATTGCAAGTGAGCTTGTGTTTCCTTCTCTGGGAACGGTTCACAAATTTCATGTGCGGGCTTTGCCTTACCCACAGCTTAAATGCAGCTGTCTCAGGGGAAATATGGAGGTTATTGCCCATCAATGACACAAAACAACTTAGGGCAGGAAGAGCAGAGCACCATATTAAATTAAAACTGCACAAAGCAAAATTTAGGGAGACAGAATGTAATTACCCAGCCTGGACTGTGGCCAAGGCACCAATGCTAACACCTTTATTATGAAAAAAATAAAAAGAGGAAAAAAATGCCACAGGAGCCATCAAAATCACAAAGAGATGAGACCTTGCTTTCAGCCTCTCTTCTGAAAGATGGCACCTCAAGTAGCACAGTGTCCATTAGCACATTGATGCAGTACCTACTAAGAAGGAAGAAGGCCACCTACTGAAGAATATGCATAATTAAAGCTAAAAAATGAGCTGCTTTCATTGTGAAATACAGAGTTCTCATAACAGTGTTTCCCCAGGAATACACCATTGGAAAAAAAATATATAGTTTGCACTTCACCTCTAAGGAATATTGCAAAGGTCAACCACTAGAGCCAGCTGAATGCATTATTTAGTGATTTGACCATTTTATTACTGAATATTTCATTGGGTTTGTTTTCACAGTCAGCTGTTTCTGTTCACGCTATAAGGAAGTATCACTAAATCCCCATTTTTACTGTAGCAGAACATGAGACAGAGGCAACCAAAGGAAGCAGATATAACCAGTTGTCCTTGATTTTTAGCAGCTTCTAATTCCTTTGGTTTCTTTTGGTAACTCCCACCCTCGAGTGAGTTTCACAGTGTTACTCGAGAAGACTGAAATAGAAATCAGGATCCTTGCTGCTGCCCAAATAAAATTACGTAGCTTTCTGCAGAATTACTCCACGTTACACCATGAGGTCCTGAAGATACAGCATCAAGTACTTACAAGGTTCCTTGGGAACAGGGAGAGAGAGAAAGCGAGTGGAAGGCAGAGGTGCTCTGGTGGGAGCATGGCTTTTGCATCTCCTGTGCAAACTAGAGACACGCAGACTGACAATGACCCATACGTTTCTCACGGTTATGCTTTTAGCCACCGAACCAGGTTCAACCTGGATGTAGTCTTCTACCCTTTACAGAACAGGTGTCTTCCTAAAGGAAAATCCTGACATTTCACCTCGATCAGAAGTTCCATAACTGATGCAGAAATCATTTCAGACCTTAGAGCCTGTGTTGTGCACAAGTTCATTCTGGGCTAAAATTCAGTAAACCTGTATAAGATGGTTACCCAAACGTGCTTTTGACCTCTGCTAGTCCACTGTGGTGTTTTGCTGAAAGGGTGGATTATCAAGAGTTTTAGGAAAACAGATATGTTTTACAAAACAGCAGGTATAGGTAGCTTATGTAGAAGTCAGTTGTTGGCATTTACTTTATGGTCAAAAATATGGGCACTATGTATCCCACTTTTTTATGTGTTGTTTTTTACTTGGAAATCTCAGCATTCTTGGGTGCGTGCTGAATGATTTGTAACATCCGAACTGCCGACCAGAGCTTGCCTTTTATAAAGAAATACTATTAAGCATTTGTAAAATTATCTAGTTATGGTAAGTCTTCATGGGCAGCAGCTTCTACTGCTTTTCTGTATAATATGCCCTTCAGAGCCTGTGCATTCACCAATATGATTTTATGGGTATCTGTAGTAAGTTGGAATATTTTTAGATTAATAAATGACATAGCAGCATTATTATGTGGAGGTTGTATTTGCTCCACAGTTATGGCTGAGACTTACTTTCTATTATAAGCCAAATAAACCCAGCCCCCTTTATATTATCAAAAAAGCTCTTTCCACTTCAAGTTATGTGTAAGTGGTCTCTGACTAGTTGAAAGTTTTTTACTAAATTTTAACGATTTCTGGCAAAGTACTTTCCAAGAGATAGGACTCTAAAATCATTTATGTTTTTAAATGTTCTTCCAATGTTTTTTTCTTGTATCTTAATCTGAAATGGAGCTCTACTAACTTCTGTGGGGCTGACTTAGAGGTTTATTTTGGAACAACTCTGAAAGAGGATGAGGCTGTCCAATGACTCTGCACTATTGTTGGCGAAGTAAGGCTGGCATTCCCACCTGTCCTTTGAGGAATGCTAAGAAAGGTGTAAATAATGACTACAGCTGAAAATACACAGAAGACATTTTCCAGACTCCTCTTTCTGAGGGTGTGCATCGGATAGGCTGTGCTGTTAAACGCTGTCTCTTCCTCAGCACGCCTCACCACCAAAGCAAAACTTTAACCCCCAGCAGACTTGAAGAAGGGTAAAAAGTCATGGGACTTGGGGCAGGAGAATAAGGCTCTCGGTCTTCCCTGGGCCTTATCTTACATGCAGAAGTCCACAGTGAGTTGAAAGAACTTCAGAATATAACAAATACAGCCAGCACATACCGAAAATGTCGGAGGAGAAAATTCTGCAATTAAAAGTGCTTTTTTGCACACACAGATTCGCATGGGTCCTGCAAAAGCAGACACCATTAAGAACTCCTCTTTGAACAACCAGTGCAAGTTTTCAATATTTATGATTTATCACAGACGAAAGGTTTTTCTCTCTGCAAGACAATGATTTCTTGACTTGTAGTAGCTCTCGTTTTGATCAGTGCTGAGTATTTTTCAGAGTCCTTACCTATGGTGTCTCCAAAGAACGAAACATAAACTTTTAATCAATCTTGCTCTACATACAGACAGTCTTCCTTTATTAATGAGTAGAAAATGCTAGAATGCCTTTTTCTTAATCATATAGTAATTTCACTAATTCCAGCCTTCTTAGTGATCATACTACAAACCACAAAAAGAGGTACTTTAAGTTTCTTATTAGACAAACAGCATACTGCATGTAGTCTTCATTAAGATCCCGTAAGCCACCAATTATGCAAGCATCATTAAACAACGAGCGAACACATGTACATTTATAACTCTCCTTGGCCAACATCATGCAATTACAGCATGCATATGAAAGGAGTAATGATCTGATGGTGCAGCATCATCACCCGTACTGCAGACGTGCATGTGCAGAGCGAGTCAAGATCCATTTTGCACGTCTTCATTGCTCCGTTTGGAGCCTGGATGTGCAGGGAGGGGGTTTCTGACAGACAAAGACAAAAAGGAAGCATTGGTTCACGTGAGTCAGGAGAAGTTAGCTGGCTCATCCTCCACAGCAGGGACCCAGCCCAGTTTTCCACAGTGCCTCTACTATGGAATTGTTCTGCCCCACCTGAAGAGGGTGTGGTAAGCTCCACAGCTCTTAGCCTTTCTCACCCTGCATTAGCACGTGGAGGGTTGCTAGTCCCAAGTGATCCTTGTCCTTGTTTTAGCACAAAGCTGTCATACAGCAGGTTCTGCCAAAGACGTCCAGAGGGGACCGAGCTTTAAACCATCGCCATCCACTCATGCTGGTGTGCGAGGTGGCTGCAACATGGTCGAAAGCAATACTTTTATAAAGCTCCTATATGAAAACACAGTGACAAAAGATGATCTAAAATGGGTGTATTGAGATTGCTGTACAGGATTTTTCACATTTAAGTTTGTTGGGTTTTTTTTAAATCAAGTTCTTTCTGAAAAGCACTCAATGCAAAGGTGCCACATTTTATTGAACAGGTACATCACAGAAAAGCAGATAAATGAGGGTACAGGCACTTTAATACTTATGAATGATTGTTTTTAATTTTGTGATTCATCTCAAAACTAAAATAGTTTTTGCAATATATCTAACTATGCCATAGAAAAATTCAGAAATTTTTAATTTTCAAACTAGACATCATCTAGCCTCAATGGCCTTTTTTCTAAGTATGTTTTGGTCTGAAATAGCTTTGAACAAAAGTGAAAACCCACACTGAAGCATAAGAATTAAGGCAATAAGTGTTTTCTATTGACAATCTTTCAGAAGACAGATCAGCTCCCAGCTCCTTGATGACAAATGCCAAAGTCTAACCCTTGGAGAATACCTTTCCATCAGAACAGGGGTTACAGTACCATCTCTTTACTATTTACTTATCCTCACCATTCTCATCACCACCCCAGGATTACCAAGGTTACTCCCTACCCAAAAAATAACTCTGATTCATCTAAAAAACTCACTCCCATAAAGAGAAAAATCTAGCTTTTATCTGGGGCTTAGGATTTTGCTATTACTATTGATTTAATAAATCGCATTTTCAGATACAGTGCTGACGAGGAAAAAAAACAGCAAAGAGGCTAGGTACTAGGTACTATCCAGACCAGTATTTTGTCTGATTTTTTTCAGTCTGTTGTAAGAGTGAGACAGAAAGACAACAGTACTGACTTCAGCTCAACTCGCTGTAACGGGGTGGAGAATTAGAGCAAGTAGCCTTCTTGTGGAAGTTGTATCAGCTGTAGTCAGCACTCCAGTATTCACAAGAAGAAATTCCTCCTAGTCTACTTTCTGGTATTTTGTTTCTTTTTATAACCAGCAAAAATGTAAAGGGCTTCTGTCATCTTGTTTTCCCAAAATGAATGATTCTAAAGAAAACATCCATTTACTGCTTACTCTTTAACTGGATGTTATTCCCAAGTGCTGTGTAATCATTAAGTGAGCTTTAATTTAACAAGTGTGCTGCTCTTAGCACATTACTTACGTAGTAGTAAATTAACTATAACAGATTATAACTGTTCTCTGTCATTTAGCAATAAGTGAGAATTCCCATAAATATCTTGAAAACTAAACCAACGTGTTTTTATGGCACTTGCTCACCACTCATTCTCATTTATGATCACAGGTGAAACAATGTCCATTTCAAAGGAAAGAGAATATTTTTCATGTCAAGATTCAAAATTCCAGTCCATTTGCTTTCTTGTTACTGGGAAGGAAACTGCACCACCTGAGGCATGTCATGAGCATCGCTTTGATAACGGGGATGGGAACACTTCAGCAGTCTAAGTGAATTTGTGGATCAATGAGGCATCACTGCATTTTCAAAGTGATTTCCTTCCGTGTCTCATAGATTCACGCATTTATACCTCACATTTTGCTTTGATAGTAACCAGCAGCTGGATTCTGAATGACTACAATGCTAAGAGCCAAACCCCAGAAACACAGTAACCAGACCCAGAGCCTGGTATTTAGAGTAGCTCTCAACTTTTTTATCTGCACCCTGCTGAGTTCTTATGTTAACCCAGGCCTCTATGCTTGTGTCTAAAGGGGAGAAACTCCTCCTGAAAGACTGTCAATGCATGCCACTTCTTTTTGCTGTCTGTTGTCTCTATAGATAGGGAATGATCATGATTAATTAGAATAGCTACTGAAGTAATTTCTCGAGAGCAATGATGATATTTATCTTGAATATTTTTTTTTCCAGGGCTTTACCCTGATCCTTAAAGATTGTGCACTTCAAAGGAAAAAAAAATGGATCTGGCACTTACATTTATGCTAGGCTGACATTGTTGGCTTGCTGCCAAAGAGGCACATCACAGAGGAAACAGCTGAGGGATCTCTGCCATTGAACCTCGGTGCTAGCCTTGTACAAAATCACTTCAGTGGTGACATGGAATATCTGTCCATTTTGTCCTTAAAGTTAGAGAAATGCCATCCCAAGTTAAGTTAAATCAGAGCTTTCTCATATAGACACATGACCCTTCAGAATCAAATTGATGCCATCGGCTTGTTTCACATTTCACAGCCTGAAGCAGAGTTTTACAGAATGAAAATGCTGCTTATAAAAAGCCTGGTCTGACTTCACCCTCTTATTGCCCACAGCGTATCACAGACCTCTTCATACAGCCTACCCTTCCTCTGAAATTTTCTATATTGTTGGGTTCGGGTTTTTTTTTAACGGCAAAAATAAATGTGACATGAAAAATAAATGTTATTTTCCTGCCCTCAGCAGAAAGAACTTGTGCTTGCATTCTCATATAGTTAAATTTGCATTTGAAAACTGTTTATATGTAATGGCCCCTTGTCAGTATTCTCACTCAGAAATGTTCTTCTGATTCCTTGGCATCTCTTTCTGTCCCACTTCGTGGGGACTTTGGTCTCCAGCAGACACCATCGGAGAACAAACTAGCTGAAAGAGGCTAGTGGAATTTGAGTTGCATAGGGATGATAAATTAATTATGCATAAACTGTCTACTTTTTTTCCAATAAGGCCATATGCTCTTTTAAATATATAGAATCATGGCATTAGATAGGTAATAATCCTTGATTTCTCTCAGTAGCCTTAACTGAACTATGAGATAGAATTGCTCCTCTGGAAGCAAACTGCCTGTTTTAGCTTGCCAGAAGGAAATCCATTCATCCAGCCAGGCAACTGCAGGAGCAGGGCAGAACAGGAATCTGAGCAGTATTTTCAACAGTACTATTTTTTAACGTGTAGAAACTTTTCTTCTTCTTTATACGCATCATCAGAACAATGCCTCCAATTTGGAATTTGGGAATTTTTTTGAGGGAGGGAGTTTTGGAAGTGGCCCACTGTCACTAGAAAATACAATAAATATTGCTGTGTTTAGAACCTGGATTTCTGTCTGTGTAGTTCGTATGTACAAAAGTTCTACTGTGTCCACTCTTCTTCTTGAGGATTTACTTTTGTCAATGCATGTTGTTTAGATTTTCATTATCTCAGTTCTTATGCTCTTCTGAAAACTGAAATACTTGAAGTGCATCCTATTTTTTTCAAATTTAAACATTTTTCATTTGTAAACAGTACTACTTGGAGTCTGTTGAGAAAGGCATATGTGAGCAAGTCTAATGCAAGTTATTTTACTCCTGCATATCCATAACCTAATCTTGTTCTCAGTTCAGGTGACGTCCCTGTTTATCCTTGTTCCAGTGTATTAAGCTATGATCAGACTTTCAGTGTGGAGACCTCAGGAAAACAGGTACTGGTCAGTAGAGGCTTGATCTATGTGTATTATGCTTATGCGGCTGTGCTTTAAATTAAAAAAGGGCAAGTTCTCGAAGACAGGATAATGCCCACATTATGGGCAAACTTCCCTCAGCAGTGATCTTTCTTTGACAATATTTTGAGAACTTATGTTTCCCTCTCAGTCTTTTCATTGATAGCCAGATGCCAGGGAGTGCTAGAAGTAGATAGCCAAGAGTAATTACAGGTATCCTGGTGAGAGCCCGTGTTATGACTCTGATTGTAAAAATATTTGAAATTTTCATCAGATATGTAACATTAAAAGCATGCCAGATAAATTGGGGGGGGGGGGGGGATAGTGGGCAAGTTTGTGATTTAGCACATAAGAAGAAAAAAATATTTATGAAAAAGAGTTTAAAAAGGAATTTTTTTGTCGTTTTTTTTAGATATATTACTGATTTCAGTGGG
>Ga0181612_149401_pt1 | contig 14621 bp, 8 predicted proteins | sample HoacroProtozoa21_FD_119630 | JGI IMG/M metagenome (GOLD analysis project Ga0181612, IMG submission 119630) | Hoatzin crop microbial communities from Cojedes, Venezuel. Combined Assembly of Gp0051906, Gp0051904, Gp0051908 | reverse complement strand
CCCCCCCCCCCGGCGTGGCGGCGGGGACCCCGGCCGGGCTTCCCGAGCCCCGCCGAGCTGCCGCTGCCGCGGGGAGCCCGCTCCCCACCTTTTCTCCTTCGCCCCTTTGAGGACGAGCTTGGTCGATTTAACGCAGGAATATTCCGCCATGGCGAGCGACGGCGGGCACGGAAGGACGGAAGCCGCGGAGCGCCAACCTTCGGCCGTCCTCGTTCCGCTACCGCCCGAGCATGCGCCCACCGCCCGCCGGGCGCGCAGGCGCTGCGGTCCCTCGCCGCGCATGCGCTGTGGGCACGGGCGGGAGCGGCTGCGCCCGCTGCGCGTTCCGGCGTCGCGCATAGCGGACCCTGGGCGCAGATTGTGAGGGGAAAAATAAATCAGGAAAAGCTTAAAATTAAGAGCATGCCTCGCTGTACCTTCTCCTTCTAAGTCTGGCTTGGCTTCAGCGGTTGCTGTAGCGCTTTGCAGGACTGCGGGCCCCTAGTGCAAAGGAATGAAGAGCTGACAGCTTTCCAGCATGTGGTAGCAGCCTGTTTGTGTGTGTATTTAAAATTATATCCCAGAGCCCTCTGCCAAGGGTGGTGGGCCTCGCCAGTGTCGCTAAATGGCGGTGGTGACAGAGAGGGCGGCTTCAGGTGCGTGCTGGGCACCAGGCCGCACTGATGGCGGGACAAAAGCCTCGAGGAAAGCTCGTGAAGACAAGGCGGGGAAATAAAGCTCTTAAGTCAACCAAGTGCACCAAGCTAGGGATGAGATGAGGTGTATGACACTTCTTCCTGGTATTCCACAGAGTAAAATCTACCTCGTGCTTCCCCACAGGGGTATAACCCCCTTTCTCTCACAGGGTTAACTTCCCGCCTTCTCAACAGGTACCACTACTCCTCCTTCTCTGGGGAGCAGCCTTACTAGTACATGTGTGATTAGATTCTCAATCAGAGCACTAATTTGTCATTTGTGTTTAGTATTCTAGTCTGTTGTTACTACCTTGCACTAACGGAAGAGATTTTGTGCCCAAGAGGTTGTCTGCTGATAATAGTGATCAAATGAAAGATACCATCCTTGTCAAATCTTGCCTTACATGTACACATACAGAGATGCTTGGGTTGGATTGCTTGTTTTTGGTCTCTGATTTCATTACGTCTCTATGCTTGCAAGTTCTCAGCACCTCAAAGGTATCTTCTACAAGAGAGTATTGTACATGGTTATGTCAAGGCCTTTAAAATCGCTGAGATCATGGCCGGGTGATAAAACCCTGCGTGTGTGATGTCCCAGTGAATGACCCTGGAGTTTGTGGATGACTGCTGGTGTCTTCCGCAGATACTTTTTTTGGATCCAGGACCCTGCCACTTCTCACCAGAACGCTTTCAGTTTCCATCTACATGCCTAACACGACTAGCCACATATTTTTATCTGTGACTCTGGAGTGGTCTACATCTGCCATGTAGAACAAAAGCAAGAGTAATCAAATTTCAGGATCGTTTGGAGCTCTGGGGAGAAGGAGGTTGGGAGGAGGCATGGGCTTGTCAGTGAAAGCAATAGTTGAATTACGATGCTGGTGTGTGTAAATTCAGAATGCTTTTTCGGTGTCTCTGGCATACTACTTTCCGGTCGGTGTCTTCATGTGTTACAGTTTGTCAGCGAAAGACAGTTGTCTGCTTGATCAGTGTTTGGGAAGTGTAACTTGAAGCAGGGTCTTGCTGTTGTAGACAGTATGTGACTTTATTGATCTGTTGCCTTACCAGTCCCAGGAACTTGCATCCTACAATTAGTTCTTACGGTAAAAGCTGAAAAAATAGGCAGTATAGAAAGCTGCAGGCAATGATTGAGCAATTTTAGCAAGTGTAGTTATAACTGTATTTGACTCTCATTTTATAATTAAATACTTTTTTGCTGGTTCTGAACAGATATACCTATAAGGCAGACATTTTAGTGAAGGGAATAAGAAAAGTGAGAGAGCAATTACGCAGGAGTTAGAAGAAAGCACAGAGGAAATGAGTGGAGCAAAAAGAATGCCTGTCAGCACGTTCATCACTCAGCTTTCACCCTTGCATGCTAAATTGTCCTTCAGTGATTTGATAATCTGGAGGGTTTATTTTAATTTCTTTTTAGGCTTTGATTCTTTAGAGAGCAAATCTTCAGGGATTCTTTATTGTTTTCTTAGCTGTACTTTAAGTTTACAACTTTATTTGTGATAGATCTTATTTTTTGAATGCTTTACTGTGCAACGTTAGCATTTGTGCAGAGTTTGTATACTCTTGTGAAAGTGGGCCAGTATACACTGATACACCATTACCAGCACTTCAAAGTATACAAGCACTTGCCTGAGAGGGAAGATGGGAGAGAAAAAGGTAATATTTTAGTAGGTTATGAAACAAAGATGCCTTGACCACTTTTGATCAAGAAAGTAAAGCATTTTCTAAGAGACGTAATAACATTAACATTATTAAGAATTATCCAAGTGAAATTTTTTTTTTCTTGTTAATGTTTAAAAGATAAAAGCAAGTAAAAACAGTTTGTATTTTAAAATACACAGATGCGCATCGTATGATGGAAGTGCGTGGGCTTTATATTTTGCTATTTGTCCACCAGATGTTGCTATAGCCACAAAAATAAATGCAGATTAAGAAAGAAAAAAAAATGAGTAGTTTTATTTTCCTTACAGATCACTCTTACATATCCTGATCTTGGAAAGAATTGCACACAATGCTTACATTTTTGTATTGGGAGTAGTCCCAATGAGTTCAATTAAGCAACTCATTCTGTGTAAAGTTGAGCACATTGATAAGATTTCTTAGGATGGAGCTATATCAATTATGTTTGCTATTTTCTTTATTTGCTATTCTGTTTTCCCTGTTATGAAGATAAAAAGGGAAAGATAGAAGGGCAGACACCATAAATTTCTAATTTTTAAAGAAATGTAGATTTTTTTCAGGCTCCCATGATGTAGAATACATCTTCTTGTTCATGAATTTTAAATAAAATTCACATGGTTTATGTTTCTTCTTTAATTTAGTGACTCCAGTACAGGCATCAGTACAGTATATACAGAAGACAGTAAAACCTTTTTCCGCAGGGCAAAGCGATGCCATCAATCAGAAAACTGTGTCTAAAATGGTACCGCTTTAGAAAAGCTATTTAAACACTAATTTGCCGGTTAGTATTTTTGAAATTAAAACATTTCCAAAATGTGCTGGCTGTGATTGTTTAAAAAAATATAACAGTTCATTTTCTTTATGGCAATGGAAATAAATGAAGCCTTTGTGTTTGCAAATGTAGAAAACAAATCACTTTTTTAATGACTGGATTTTCCTGCCAGCTTGGAATTTGCCGCATGTGCATTTTATTTTGAATGCCTGAAGAGTGAAATCATTTGCCATCTCTCATGCAGATGGGGCAGATTGGCTGAGGTGTCATTTGTGAAATGTGCGCTTTCATCATTCAAGTTTGAAGGGGATCATTACGAACAATGTTTCCTGTAGACCCTCAGGATTGATGCAAGTGAAGGGCTGAGCATCCATAGGTATAGCCTAGCGTCACAAGAGCCTGGACCAAAACTTGGGCGCTTTGGAGTTTTCTTCTGTCTTGTTTATTTATGTTAGGAAATATAAAAATATCTCCCCAAACCAGAGAAATTGGAATTAGGTCTCTTGATAGCAGAGTTGACAGATAGTTTATATGCTTTTTTTCGCTTTCATTTATATGTATGGGGCCCTTGTGAAATATCTAAGCTGATGACTGATGTAACAGCCAAGACTGATATAGTTTTGTTTACTCATTTACAGAAGGAGTGAAATCTGATGTGGGTTGGAACCAGAGCAACTGTATTTTAATTTTTCCCCAGTGGGACAAAGTACATACACTGGAATGTTGCGGTGGTTTCTCGTAATGTTCAGCAGCAGTTGTGTGAGAGTGTTGAAGCATCCCCAGGACTTGATGGTGCATACCGCAGTGACATGACGGATGTAAATAAAAAGCTAATTTTATTCTTGGCATTTTTAATACTACATGCTGAAAATCCTTTTATTATAACTTCCATATTTTAAATGTAGCCTGAAATTACCTTTTTTTAAAACCTAAAATGTTAGTTTGAGATTTTTAGCACAGGTAAGTAAATATGGCATTTCTACTACTCAGCTTATGGTATAGTAGTTAGAGTATTTGGAAAACAGGAAGGGTTTCTCAGCCTGTCAGGGGCAGGATGGAGCCCCTGCTCAGATCTCCCAGTCCTCAGCATCCGTGGTTCAGAGACCCTGTGTTGGTTCTGGCTTCTCAGCTGCTTCTGCTGTGCCTCATCACTCTCTCACTTTCCTCTGCTGTCGCTCTGTAACGTTGCGTGGCTATGTTTTTGTAGCTGGCCAGATCTTCTCAATATCTGCTTTTTCAGACATTGAGACTCTGCTCTACAGTTTGGCAACGAGGGGCAGAGCACTCACCAGAATCTCTTTTCTGTTGGGCACTGAGGGAATGCAAAAGACAAATGAAGAGGGAACCGTGAACAAACAGTGCTCTCAGGCAGATGCCAGCTCTGCTCAGGCCTTCTGGTTTCTGCTCGTCATCCCAAACGCCTTATCGTGTGTACTTCTTCAGATTCTGTTGTTCTTTTCGACTAATTGCTCTGATTTTTATCCTGATGTGGTAAGGAAATTTTTTTGTATGTGTATGAACACGTTTGTCTCTGCCTACTAGTCTATTTCTTTATCAGTATTTTTTAAGCTGGCCAGTTTTTTTCCACTTTGACAGATAGGTGGAGGTCACAACAATAATTGAACTCTGGGGAGTTCTGAAACTGTTTTTGGGTGAGGTGAGGAGGAATAAGACCTCCCTGAAGGAGGGAGGGATTGCAGCATGAACTCCCATCTCACTAGAGATAAATGTAGCCTGAAATTACCTTTTTTTAAAACCTAAAATGTTAGTTTGAGATTTTTAGCACAGGTAAGTAAATATGGCATTTCTACTACTCAGCTTATGGTATAGTAGTTAGAGTACAGAGGTTTCTCTCACTAGAGATGGGAGAGAACTCTCCTGCAGAAGGGAGTCTGTGAGGAAAAACTCCTAGTAAATCGTAGGATACTAATGAGTGAAAAATCAAACTGTGTTACTTCCAGTGCTTAAGAAGTGACTGCTTGCTATATACTGTGATTTCAGTTTTTATGGGATGGAAATTTGATTCTGTAAGTTGAGCGTATGTGATGTTTTTTGACATTTCCTGACAAATAACTAGCACGTTTGTTGCAAATGTAGTTGAAAACCCCTTCCCTTATTCACTGGTACTGTATGGAAAATGCGGATTCAAATATAAATTGGACATGGCAGAATTTTTGTGGCAAGTTACTTGCTTTGTGCTATGTGTTCGTATGCGGACTTTTCCCTCTCTGGGACACACTTTTTTCTTGTCTCCAGTGAGCCACGTTTCCCTGGCTATATGTGGTTGAGTTTGTTTATCTCATTAGGAAAGCCACTGGATCCATGGGGAAAGATTTGCTGTTTCGTGTATATGTAGCACTGTTGCGGTGGTTCTTTGTTAGCCTATAATCAAGTTTAATTTAAATACAGTTTCTAACAAGTTTTTTTTTTTTAAATGAGTGTTTAGAAAAAGGTTTATTCCGTTTTGTATTTCTTCTGTGACTTAGTAAGAAATAAACAGGTGGTTTTGCATGGTCTAAGAAAGGTGTACTCACCATCACAGCATTCTTTCTGAGAAGTGGCTTACTGGGGGTAAGCCCCCCCGCGAAAGTATGTGACTTCCCTTTGGGTTATATAGTTTTCTTACTCCATCTCCTCTGAAACTACGTGGGTGTCCTTTGTAATATCAATGGAGATATGAATTGGCAGGACTTAAAAGGAGAATGAATCCGTGGCAAGGTGTTAATTTTCAGCGCTGCTGTCCTCCTGGCCATAAAACTGTACACTTTTTCTTTGTAAATTATATTTCCTCTCCCCCAGGATTGCCGTATAATTTCTTTCTGCTTTTTTTTTTTCCTAACAGGACTGGAGCATTTACCTGCTATGATTGTTTTCATTGCCCATTTGAATTTGAAGAGCTATTCTAAGTGATTTTCCTCTCTTATCCTCCATAGCTCCTGATTCTGTGTAATTTGTCCTGAATGCAGATGCTCTTCCACAAAAAGGCAATTTTTCCTAATGCAGTGGCAGTGAACATCTTATAAAAATGCTTTTGTATGGACTTAGCAATTGTGGACATGGAAGATGGACCTGGAGAGTATTGCATTTAGAATAGGTATAGTCTAGGCAAAGATAGAAAAAGCTTTTTGCTCTGGAGGGAGTTCTGAGCTGTTCATTATCCCTGTCCACTCACTTCCTCGGAAATGCGTAAAATGTAATTGACAGTGGTTCCACTTGCGGGTTTTTTTTTTCCCTTTTTCGGCCATATATATGAGAGAAATAAATACAGTTAACTCCTGCTCATATGTGAGGGCCTGACTCGCTCTGTCCTACTTGTTTTTTCATCCGTAGACCCTCCAAATGATGACAATATTTATTAGATTTTGAAGCAGTTAAAGAGATGAAAGGCAAATGTAGAACTTCGCGATCTTCACCTTAATCTGGACTATCATCAGTATCTCGTTGTACTTTTGTTTCTTATTTTGCCCATCACATATCTAGTAAGTCTGGTTTGCCCAGCTTTTTGTATTATGCTTTCTAAAAGCAGTACAAGCAGAACAAAACAGGTTCTGAGTTTACAGTCATCCCTTCCTTCCTGACACCAGGAAATAAAGTTTCTAACCCATAGGACAGTATATGGAAACTGTTTTGAAATATGGCAGCCAGAGATGGCAGCATTCACCATCCTAATGCAGCCTGACTTTTTTTTAAAGCGTCACTAACTTGAATGAATGATGTCAGATTTTTAGCTTCCACTGAAAAAATACAATGCAATCCAGAATTCCTGTCCCTTGTGGTTGTGAGGTAGAGACATAAAACCTGATTGTAAAGGCTTAAAAATTTGAAACGCAAAATAAAAGAAGACCACATCTATTGTTTTTTAAAATACTGCTTTTAAAGCCATTGTTGTGAGTTTTTTACCCTGACTAATGACTGTTCAGTGCTTTGAGTTAGCAACATCTGTTGGCTTGTGTCCTGTCACAGCAGGTAAGTGAGTGGGAGTTGAAACTGCTGATCTTCCTGTATTCTGATCCTGAGAGAAAAGGAGAAGGAACATTTCGGTATGCATCACCTGCTTTCAGGCTGTTTTCCCTACAACATACCCTCGGTGTGCATCAGTGCTTTTCTTACAGTCTAGGTGCAGCACGAAATATTTTTTCCCAGTTAAGCTTTATTTTGCTGAAGGGGTCTTTCCCGCTCCTGAAAATCCCAAATCTAATTTGCCAAAGATAAAAATAGTCTTTTTGCTGTCACAGCTTTGTGAAACTGTTGTGACAAGGCATGATCTGGTTTAGATCTTAAAAGGTGAAGACTGTGAGACTGGCTAAGGTGTTTCAGTGCATCCCAGAGTACTGCCTGGCTGGAGTAGAGTCTTAGGGAATAATCTAAGCAGAATTTCTGGCTTGTGCAATAGATGGGGTGTAATTTATACAATTAACTTCTTAATGGAGCAGTGAGCTGTATGCGTATTGTTCTTGGGCTTGTTTGGGGGCTGCAGTCCCTAGCAATGTGTGTGCGGATGTGCTGTAACCAGTCCGGAACACGGGACCTGAAATTCTTCCAGAGCTGCTTCAGGTGTTTAGTCCGGTGGTGTGTCGGAATCATTCTCAGATCTGCTTACATTTGGTTCCAGGAGAACAATTCAGCCGTGGTAAGGTCCATTGTTGCTGTTGTCTTTGCTGCAGATGACCAAGATCTAGCTCAGGTTTGATCACTGCCTAATGTGTCCAGAATTGCCATATCTAGGAGGTACAAAATGTCTAGTTCTGTTAGATCCGTGAATGGGACATGCATTTTTCTCCAGTATCCAGTGGAAAGGCACAAGCAGTCTAGTTAAAAACCGTACTGCCCAGGGCCTCAGCAGTAGCAATGGGCAATTTACGGATTTATGGTCAGATATGCAGGCCATGCACCTCATTTTCCCCTGGAGACAGGAGATTCCTTCTGTTCTGAAGCAAGGCAGTCAGTCTGTCCCAGCAAGTGGAGGGGCCCGATCACCCAGGGACAGGACACGAGAGGACGGCAAGTGCAGCTGCCTGAAGTTAGAGCGAAAAAAGAAAAGAGCAATGTTTTGTTTTGTTTTTTTTTACCCCAAAAGGCATGAAATTCAGGGAACAGGCTCATGTTGTTTAAGTAGAGCAGGTTTGCAGTGTAAAAATAATTTTGGTAGCCTTGTGATGTGAGGCAAGAAGTGAACCCTGCAAGCCAGGCCGCTCTTTATAGTCCTTCAGTGCTCCTCTGCTGCGCTGGCACATTAAAAAGAAGAGAGGATGTTTATGCATAGGTCAGGCTTCTTTGCAGGGGCTGACGGAGTGTGTAAAGGACTGCCCTTCTTGGTAGCAGTGTATAACAGTCAAGGTTCACAACCACTTAATATTTTCAAATATTGTTTGAAACGCTATTCACGGTAGTTTACTGCAGCAGTCTGGAAAGCTTCAGTGTCAGTTCAGACTTACTGTACTCCTATGTCATGCTTGGGTTATGGCCTGAGACAGATTACTGGCAGGAAGACAACAAACATAAACACTGACCACATTGTGACCTGGCTGTTAAAGGCAATGAGAAACAGAAGCGTCCTGTGGAATCAAGATGAGTCCAAGGCAATACAGTTATTAAAAAGCAAGGGTTTGTAGCAGTGTAAGACCAAGCTTACCCATACCCACACATGCAAATAGAGCATTTGTCTACCAAATGACAGTGACAACTCTAAAAAGCCGAAAATGGAAAGAGCTGTCAGGCTTCTGGGTGGTGTGGGAAACCCCCTTCCTTGCTTTACCTAGCAACTATCTCCCCCTTCTGACCTGAAGGTGCCAGGTCTTTTCTCCCTCTGCTTCTTGGGTTGTGGGTGCTGATAAGAGATGCTAAGAATATTTGCAGATGCCACCTCTTGTTTCCTTTCCTGCATGTGGAGGCGTGTGACAGGACTCCCCAGACTTGGTGCCAGTGATGTGTATTTTTGCAAGAACATCTAAAAAGCAGCTGTGGCTTCAAATGTGATGGTAGACTGAGAATCAGTCATCTGTTTAATCAGTTCTGCTCTCTCCAGCAGGTAGACAGATATTAAGACTGAGTATCAAATTTACGTTGTCTGTGTTGATCCTGGGTTTGTCTGTATCTGACTTACTGCTGTGACTGCAGCTCTGAACGGCCTGACTGCCTGAGTATTTACCTGCATTTGCACCTTACGCTGCTCTTCTCTGAAGTTGGTGAGCTTGAGACTAGGTTACGTTTAAGCCTGGATACCAATGATACATTCATAGAAGGGCATGTCATGTGGGGAGTGTGATTCAGATGAAAGTCATCTGGAGGTGGTAGGGTTTCCTAAACGTTGACTGAGTCCCTTGCTAGTAGAAAGAGGAAGAGCAGCTGGAGGCAGATGTTTTTTCAAATCCCTCTTTTGATGTTGGTGACAGAGTCCACATTTTGTCTGGATGCATAGTACTGTCCTATGTCTTCACAAAGTGTCTCCCTGCAGAGGGGCTAGGGAATAATCCTGGCTGGATTGGTGACATGATTTTGGCTACTGCTGGGATTGTGGTCTGCTCTTGCCCTGAGAAATGCAACGTAGCTATCTTCTCGGGTGATGTCTGAAGGGTCAGCCCCTTGGGGTCTGCTGTTTCTTCCTTCTCCTGAAGGGCAGTAAGATTCCCTACACAACTGCATGCTGTGTCGTGCCTTCATTCATCACTGAAGCATACTCATGCCACGGAAGTTTTGCTTTTTATCTCCCATAAAAGAGCTATGGGCATCTCTGTATTTTGTTTTTTAACATTAATTTGGCATAGCTTTTAAGTCTGTTATAATCCTGAGAACTGAATCTGGCAGTTTCCTCAATTGTGTGCCAGGTTTTGGAGACTATGACGTGTCCATCTGTCTCAGAGACAGATCCCTAGTGCTGGGACCATGCGGTGCCTCAGGCTCTTGTCTCAGAACTGTTAAATGGTATCGTGAGTTTCTTTTTGAGAGGTTATGTACTTTGCATGCACCATAGGATGTGATGGACAGGTGGGGATGGAAACGGAGGGCTGAAGTGAATCGTCGTGTGGGGAAGATGCTGGCAAACTTTAAATGCTGAAGTCAGTGAGGAGGTGGAAAACAGAGTCATGAGAATACTAATGAAGGTATATTTATGGGACTGTTAAGGTTTCAGTGAAATACTGGTAATTTAGCTAGAACATTACATGGAGAGGATTCAGCCCTTTAGTCATACCAGTAAAAATGATGTGGATCTCAAGGCAAAACCTTTCAACCTAAAATAGAAACAAGGAAAAGGACAGTATGTGGTTGGGTTAGTGTTCTTGTATTTATGACTTGCAGCTAGCAGAAGAGAAATCCTCATGAAGATTTTGTTTTTTCTCTTAAAGAGAAGTTGTAAAGGCAAAGAAGTATTTCTTGAAATGTTTTGAAAGTTCATGCAGAAGACTCATTCGCCTACTTTGTAGCTAACTTTCTAGCTCTGTAATTTTATGCAGCACATTATGATTAAACAGGATAATGCAGACCTGTGGATCAGCCTTATTTGTCTTTTCCTTTATTTCATTGACTGCACAGAGGGGGTGTGTATGCTGGAAAGTTCAGATCGAAAACCTATTCTGTAGCCTAGTTGGAACCCAGCCCTCTGGAAAGCACCCCGTGTTTTGCTGCAGGTGGTGAATGCAGCTGATAGTGGGCTGATTGGTTTGTGGTTTCTAGCATCTTCCATTACTTCCCTTAGAAGACCAATAATGGTATTACTCTGTTTTTCTAGTGTTGTGCAAAGCAAAACACTGAATGTTGAATCAATAAAATAATCCACGATTTAACTACTCTAAGGCAAAAAAAGGCAATTTAAAACTATAAATTATTTATTTTTCTTAAAGCGTCTTAGTGGAGTCATCTTTTTGTGTTTTGCTTGAAATATCATTTGAGTCCCCTTTATGTGAAATGCTTTATTTGAAGTTTTTTTCAGACTGTTAAATTAATAGATTAGTTTTAGTAGTGAGCCAGTTGGAGTTAATCAATTGAGAACAACTGTACAGAGGTTCTCTGAGCTAGGCTGGATTTGAAGGGTTTAATTTTAATCATAGTCTGAGAGTTACAGCTGCTTCATGTTTGTTTAGTAATAGAGTTGATGAGCAGCTAATTTGGAAGGAAAGCTCAGGCACAGGTGTGAAATTCCTCACGAGTATAAAAGAACTGGCCCTGAATATAGGGAGATGGCGCTGAACATATTGCTATATAGTAAGCCAAAGAGGTTTTAAAAAAATTTTTCTAAATTAGCACACTTAACATAAATCCCTTGACCCTAACATCCTTCACCTTTTTATCATACCGCTTAAGTGATTATCCGGTATGTCAGAGAACAGGATTTGGTACCCTGCTCTGTCTGGTTTTGAATCTGTATCTCCTGGTTCCAGGATCTGAGGCCTAGCGACAACAGTGCTCTGAGTTAGCCTTTAATTTTTTGCCTATGATGCTATTACAGTTTGCCTAGGAAAAGTAGTATCGGTTTGATTTGAGGAGCACCAGTTACTTCTGTCCATTCCATATAGATGTAGAGGATGCGGAGGTGTGAATCCTCAGCAGGGCTGGTTGCCTGCATGGACCTTGAGGGAGGGAGGATGTAACTTCTGAAGAAAGGCAGAACCGAAAACACCTTCTCTGGCATTTCCTACTCCCCAGGTTATGAGCTCTGTGGGCAGTGTGTTTAGTCCCAGTAAATACTACTGTTCAGTTAGTAAAGGTTCTGATTTGTGTTCCCTGTCATACTTGCTGTGATTGCGCTAGTGCTCCTCTAGCAGTTACTGTGAGTCATAGCTCAGAGATGCCAGACTTGGCTTTAACAACCATCTCCTCAACATTATGTGAGCATACAGGCTTGTGGAAGCTGAGGAGATACATGGTTTGCTCTGTTCCCTATACTACGAGATTGGTAAGCTCTTGGAAAGGTACCTGTGGGGTATGAAGGGGCTGCTGCTCACAGATTTGCGGTCAGTGTTGAGCACTTCTGCATTTAGGCCTCGGGTGCTTGCCAAGGGGCAGGATTCCCTAGGAGCGCAGGATGCATGAGACAGGGCAATTGCTAATGCAACCTGAGAGTTCTTTTGTGCAGGCCAGTCCCAAAGCTCCACTTTACAGCAGGCTAACATGGAGGAGAGAGCTGGATGAGGTTCAAGAAAATGTCAGAAGTTTAAAATAGTCCTAGCGGATTTTGACCAGAGTATACGCATATAAAACAGAGCTGGTTCTCTAGTTCTGAAACCTAGGGAGAAACTCATGTAAGTAAAGTATTCTCAAAATTCACACAGAAAGCAGGAAAATACCTTAAAACTTCAATTGTTTTAATGACCTTTGCATTGTCTCGGTAAGATCATAAGCAGAAATACTGTGCATTGTAATTCTAGTAAGGATTTCCACGTGCTCCAATAAGATGAGCCCAGTCTAGGAGGTTCAAAACAATCACTGGACTGTGTGGATAGTAAATCAGTTCCTCTGGCTTCTTTGAATTAATTAAAAAAATTGAGTTTTTAAAGTAGTTTATTATTAGTGAGGGATGTTATTGGCATTTCTGTTAGGCAGTTAGATGTTAATATCCATCTTATTACAGATGATATGCGAGACGAAGGTATATAGAGATATACAGATATTTTCAGACTATGCAAGTCAGTGATAAGGTGAGGAAGTGATGCAAAAGAATCTTGATTTTGGTCTTCTGTTGAAATAATCAGACTCACTGTATTTCCGAGTGCAAAGTCATGCAAATCCTTTTGGAGTTCACCGGACATTAATATCAGCTGTATTTGAGATGAAGATGAATGGGGAGAGAGACATACTTTTTCATTTACGGGACCCTGAGTTGCTGCTGCTGGTAATTAATTCAGTTAAAAAATACTTGCCTGCTCGGTAAGAACAGCTTCTGTGATTAGAAACATGTTTAGACACTTTTCTAGCTGTGGCTTAACAAGGTGAATCATGGATTCCACAGTGCCTTCATATTGTCCAACACTGATAGCAGAGGGAAAAAATAACTGATTTTTCTAGCTCTCTGTGTATTTCCGATTGTTATGGTTATTGTGCTGGCACAGAATGGATTTGATTTCACAGAATTATCTTGATTTTATAAAAATGAAGAAACTGATTTTGCTGACATTTTAGTTTCACAATGCCTGCCTTTCTTAGAGAAAACCACTGTGTTGTGAAAGGCATTGGATGCAGTAGTAAGAATAACATCCTGTGCCTGGAAGGCATTGTGAGCCACCGGCATCAATCCAAGAACCTTATCAAGTACAAGTAAACAATAGAATGAAGCCCATTTATCTGAACCGGCAGTACAAATGTGCGATATGAGGAGCGCTCACTTAACCCTGTCAAAGCCAGCACAGCAGCAGGAGAACATTGTGTGTTTCTGCCCTTCCAGTTTCTCTTGTGTTCCACATGATGCTAGGCTTGCGGGGAGGGAAGCAGGGGGTGCATGCGTGTATCTCTATGCACAGACACACATGCAGGTGAATGTACAAACTGTCTTCTGTTTCAAACAGAAAAATCAAAACTTTGTTTTTAATTAAGGTTTAGAGAACTAATGCATCAACATGAAAGAAAAGTGGTTGTTTTTCACATGATTTCTCACTACTAGTATAAAAATCAAAAAGCAATCTTTGATGCTGTCTTAAATAACCCTATCTGTACGACTTGCTTTACAATGACAAAGACTAGATGGAGCCTGTGTACTTTTGAAAGAACATCTAAAAAGCATCTGTGGCTTCAAATGGGATGCTAGATTGAGAAGCAGTCATCCATTTGATCAGTTCTACTCTCTCCAACAGGTAGATAGATATTAAGACTGGATATCAAGTTTATGTTGTCTGTGTTGATCCTGGGCTTGTCTGTATCAGACTTACTGCTGTGACTATAACTTCAAACAGGTTGGCTGCCTGAGTATTTACGTGTATTTGCACCTTACTCTGCTCTTCTCTGTTACTGAACTTGAGAGTAAATTAAGTTTAAGTTAGTTTGGATATGACTTGCAGTGACTGTGCTTTTACAAAGCCCCAAACATACGAATGGGTTTTCAGATGCAGCACAGATGCTTTTCACTGTGCTGTTGGAAGAGTAGCTGTTTGGCTAGAGACTCTAGGGTCTGGAAATTTTTTTAGCTATGACTAATACTAGCAAACAACTTTAATAAAAGTGAGTTTTGTAGTATCTTTTATTAGTACTAGCATTCCAGGATTTTTTTGCTGCCTGATGGTGCTAAAACAATAAGACATTGTGTTATTTTAACTCATTTTCATTGAGTATGAGGGCATTGTGGTCCTGCGAAAGCTGCTTTATCTGGCCCTGCATGAGCATGGGGGTTGGACTCAGGGGGTTGGATCTCAAGAGATGTCTGCTGATGTAAATGATTCTGTGACTATAAAACAGAAGGTCAGAGAAAGTAACTATAGATTAAGTGATCATTAGTAAATTTAATTTAAATTCAGTGGAAGAGTAATAGTGGGTTTTTCAATTAAAAAAAAAAT
>Ga0181612_150402_pt1 | contig 14622 bp, 6 predicted proteins | sample HoacroProtozoa21_FD_119630 | JGI IMG/M metagenome (GOLD analysis project Ga0181612, IMG submission 119630) | Hoatzin crop microbial communities from Cojedes, Venezuel. Combined Assembly of Gp0051906, Gp0051904, Gp0051908 | reverse complement strand
TAGCGGTAGAAACTCTTTCGAGGAAGAGGGACCGTGTCTGGGGCGCAGGAACAGCCAAATCTTTAAGCCAGAACCGGAGCTACAGGGTCGGTTTTGGAGAGACTCCGGGCAGCACCCTCGACCCCGCCGCCTGCCCCTGCCCCTGCCCGGGCCCCCTCTGCCTCCCCCGGACTCCGGCTGTCACCGGCGAGCAGCCCGGAGGCGGGGGGGGAGGAGGAGGAGGAGGAGGAGGAGAAAAACAAAGACACACACACACACCTCACCACCCCCACTCCCCCCAAATCAGATTTAACTTTTGAAAGTATTCACAGATTAATAAACTTACAATTTAAAAAATAGAAGCACATTCATCTTCAGAAAGCTCGGCTGAGTTAGTGGCAGTTTATGTTATTGTGAAATGGAAAGTAACAGGTTAAAGAAAGATGCCATTAAATAAATATATACGTACACACGAGAGGCCTGTAATTCTACATCAGTTTGTCAGAAATCCCATTAAATCGTATGATCTTAACTGTTCTGGTTTATGGTCTCACTAGAAACCCTCGGTGGAATTACAGCCATAATACAGTCTGCAGTTAGCTGTCTCTGGTTACAACACAGAAGTAATACAGAAAAATCGGATTCGTAATAAAATTTGGAACTGACGAGCGGGGTGCTACTGCTATGAATGCTGAGTTATGCTCCCCGTGATCCCAGTTCTTTTTGAGAATCCACTGTAAAGTTAACCATGCATGACAGACTGAGCATTCTAGGCAGTGGGAACATGTCCTGCAATATTACTGACAGGTACTATTTTTTTTACATTGTAACTCTTAATAATAAACAAGTATTTTTAGTTTCTAAATTATGCAACTTCATTAAACCATTCCTTCTAAGGAATGCTAACAAGGTCCATTTATAAGCACTATAAGCATTAAAATTTTAAAGGCATATAAACATTCGAAATCAGAAAGCATGCAATCCAGGTAATAACATCATCCAGGGTTTTCTTATTAACTATTCATACTTAATTTGATTTTGCTGAAAAGGATTTACCAGTTACCTTGAATTAATGTATTGTCTGATAAGTTTACTATTTAACATCTAATTGACCATGAGGAAAGAAATGTCTGAAGACATGAAAAAACAGTAATTCATGAAGTATTTGTCATTGTCATTTATAATGGGATGAAAAGCATAGTAGGAGTATAAATCATCATGGAGAACATTGATGTGTGTCACTACTAGGCAAGGACATTTTTGCATGCATTATATCCACTGTCCATATGCAGGTCAGTGTATGGGGGAAAACTTTTTGAAAAAAAACTTGGCTCCCTGGTGCCCCTCCTCTGGCATGGGAGGGAGGTTTGCTCTTGGTGGCTGAAACACCCTCCCGCCGCTGAGGTTGCTGCTCAGGCAGCTGAGCTGACATCCAGCTTGACTTCCAACACAACTCAGGCTAAAATGCCTCCCTCTCTCTCCTGGCAAACTGATGCAATCACTTTGCAAATGAGGCCGAAAGGGGAGGCAAAATTACCATACAAAGCAGACTGAATCAAGGCTAAATTAGGCTCTATATCCTCTTGGGTTTGAGAAAAGGCATCAGCACTGGTTTAGAGTAAACGTTTCTTGACTCTGATGGCATTGATTTTAATGCACTTAAACATTTTTTAATTTGGTAGTTCCTTTAAGCTCAGTGGAAGAGAAAATGTTCTCTATAGTGTCATGGACAGGGCTGGAAAGAAGAAATGGAGGAGGGGTCTGTTTTCATAGAAGCATGATAGATCTAGTTTAGAAGAAGGTCTGTCTCACGATGACAACAGAAAGTAGGAGCAACTGGGGGTTGCTGTCCTCTCTGCTGGAGCCCTGTAGGGAATCCCCGATACTGTAAACTGTCTATGTGCAAAGAGGTAACCATTTTATTTGGATTTTGCAGATCCAAGGTATGCCCTATGGGAACTGTTTACTTCTCAGCGATGGTCCCGTCAATAACAGCACTGGAATCCCTTTCTTTTATGTGACGCCGAAGGATAACACTGTGGCAGATCTCCTGAAGAATCCCGTGGCTTCTCTGACCCTGCCAGAGGTAGATGGAAATTTCTGCAGGTAACACAGTTTTATCAGCCTACTACGACCTTCAGTGGGAACAGAGTCCTCAGAACAAAATGCTGGGTCCCCACCTTCAGTGTCTTGCCTTTATTTCTGGCTCTCATCATCAGCTACACACTCCTCCTTAGCTTTGGTTTGCAGTAAGTTGCCCCAGTAAAGCATGGTAAAGAAAAGCAGAATTGTCATTGAAGTATACTGTAGCATCAACAGCTACAGTGGCTTTCAGCTGGCACATGAACATACTTAAATTTTGATCTCCTCTCAGAGGTGCCAGATAAAATCTAGGTGTTCGAGATGCCCTGATAGCCCATAGCAGTCCAGTCAGTAAAGTCCATATTGCTTCAGGGGCTGTCCAAGTCACAGTAAAGCAGACACCCTTGCTCTGCTGAACAGCTCTGCTGAACAGCTCTGGAGGCCCTGCTGCTTGCGTTGACAGGGCTTTAGCTCTCCAGGATCTGTAAGGGGATCTCCAGCTCTTGGTTCACAAGTTACGTGCTCAGGACCATGCCACTCAGTCAGATTTCCACCTCTTCAGAGGGTACGATTGCATATGGTATCACTGCAAATTTTTGGTGCCTTGTGTATTATGAACGGTTGGCAAATGATCCCCCACATAAAGGAAGCTGGGTCTGAGATTTGCTGATCTACAGCCGGCCCCAGGCTCATCTCTCCAGAGACAGCAGTGAGTTGCCTTCTCTCTTCCTAGTTGTGTACAATAAATAACTCCAGATCACTGAAGCTTTATGTATGTATAATGGATGTATGTAAACTCAAAGATGATTCAATTTTCCCCTTCATTCTTGTGTCCTTGAAAAAGACGTATCTCTGCCATATGTTTGTTTACATTCAAACGTGGCAAACTTGGCTGGGTCAGCCTTGTGTGAAGTGTTACTTCCAAAAGCCTCTTTACGTGATGCGGTACACGACACTGAAATCGTGTCAGACAGGACTCCATTACCAAAGCAGATCTTAGCTGATATTCCAAGGATAGAGAGAGAACTGGAAATTACAGGCTGCTTCAGAAAGAAACAGGACTGAAAGTTTTTACTTAAGGTTCTCTTTTGTAGGAGGAGAGGTTTCTCTTAAGAACTGGATGCCGGATTTCCCCAGCTGGGGATTGCCTTGGGTGTCACCCCGCCTCTCAACCCTGTTAGCTGAGAACAACACTGGAAAAAGCAGTGAATGGCAAATATAAAGCACATTACTCTTGCACTTGTGTGGTTTTGCCTCTAGAACATACTGTTTTCTTAAGAGTTACATGGTGGCAAAATGCAATGTTTCTTAGATCTAAGCAGTACAAGTGATTTCAGGCTGACATGGTATTCCCAAAGAATGCAAATCATGGCTTCCTCTTGCAACGTCAAACACCTAATAGGAACCTTCCATCGCAACATTTGTTAACGTAATTTAGCTTTAAATACTTGAGAAGGTCAACAGGGTGGCGAAGTTAACACTGGAATGGTTCTGCTTGTTCCTTGAAATTATTTCATTAAATATTTTGAATTAATCATTTAATAAATAAATGTATCCGTTCTTTCGTAACAGGCTAGTCGAGCTTAATCCGCTTTCTAAGCTTTCTCATTCAATCACATAGTGAGCTGAATATCTAGACCAAGTGCTTAAAGATGTATGTTAAGTCCTATGTCCTAGCACCTACCCAATGTCCTATTTTCAGAGGCTCAAGACTCAGAGCAGCTTCCATTGATGGTAACTGCTGGAGTTGGGCACTTCTGAAAACTACACACCTATTTAGGTATTTAAGTGTGAGCTTTCATCCCTGACTTTAAACAGCCACTCTTGAAAGTCTTTGCCTTTTATGTTTTAACAATGTCACTGCCCAATTTACCTGTTTGGGAAGTGCCAGTTCACCAACAAAAGAGAAATGCTGCATGATTTATCATAGAATTATATAGTCATAGAATGCTTTGGGTTGGAAGGGTCACCTAGCCCAGCCCCCCTGCCATGAGCAGGGACATCTTCCACTAGACCAGGCTGCTCAGAGCCCCATCCAGCCTGACCTTGAACATTTCCAGGGGTGGGGCCTCCACTACCTCTCTGGGCAACCCGTGCCAGTGTTTCACCACCCTAATTCTATTTATGGAAATATGAAATTCGTATACGTCACAACCCTTCGAGAACATATATTCACTGTCTTTCTATTAAGTAACTACTAATTTCCAAACCAAACCACTACCCTTTTGTTCTGTGCGCCACAATGTGCTGCTGTTTGTCTTGCAGCCAGGGCAATCTGGATTCTGCCACCCAACTTTCTAGTCCCCTCTGCAGCCCAATACCGCTCTCTCTGGCAACAAGAGCTCTCTGGGCACTGCCAAGGAACTAAGCCTGAATTTCCAAGACAGCTTAGGCCAAACTAATTACCAGTTGCCACATCCCTACTCTCCCTCCCTACCACCAGTCACATGGTTTCCCCCCCCGCCTCTCACATCAGCTCTGGGCTTTGCCTGACTCTGAGTTCAAACGTAAATCTGAAGAAAATTAATACAATGATGAGAATAAGGTTTTCTGCTGGTCCTTCTTCCTTTCTTCCCATGGCTGCTGCTGCTCCTGGCCATGCAATCCCACCCCCTCCCTTCAGCTGACCATATGGTGGGCCTATTTTAGCTCAGTAACCTGGCAGAAACCTCTTCCCCCTTTTTTTTTCTTTTTTTGCTAGATGAGATTTCTACTGGTTTAGTAACTTCAATCGGTTCCCCAAAAGGCAGAGGACTGCAAAGGAGAGAGGAAAGCAGAAGGTGGAGGAAAACAGGACATCCCCATTTTAGCATGTAACCATACTCTAAATATTGAGCTTACTACTGAACTGAGTACACAGATTCAGAGCCTGAACAGTGCTCCTTGCGTGATTTATTTTGTTCTTACATTCAGTTTGTTTTTCATTACTTCTGGTGTTCTCATCTGGAACAGATGTTGGCTGGCATTAGTGCAAAGAACAAGCGATACAGAGAATGAAAAGCTGGGACATTTGTTGAGCTGCAATTTGTCTTTTTGATGATAGCTAGGAAAATGTGAGCAAGCTCTGGGGCTGTCTCACAGCCAGGACGCATGTGGGCACCGGGACTTTGACTTTCTTCTTTCCCTTTCCCCTGTAACCAGGGTCAGAAATGAATTTACATTTTAAAAGTAGCAACCTGTGAGTGAATTCTACATTTTAAACTAGTAACATTTTAAACTGCAGCTGTGTACAGCACCCTACCGTTACCCCAGAGAGAGGGCTACTGGGGCCAGAGCGGCAGTGAGGAAAATACCAAGTGTTCCCGTGTCCCACTGCCAGTGCCTGGGGCTGCCTGTCTCCAGCACTGCCTGCAGCTCTGGATGTGCTGCCCGTGACACAGCCAGCTTGCCACCTCTGCCGTGGGCAGCCCAAGCACCCCTTCGGGGTGCACCCTACCTGCTGAGGTGGCCGGGCTGTGCCATGTAAACAGCACGTAGCATCCTTGGGGCAGGGCTTTATGTGGTGGCTCAGGTTTTGTACAGCTGGTTTCTGCCTCTTCTTTGCTCACTCTACGTGAGAGGCAAGACCTTTTACTCTGAAAGACCTGAAGTCCTGCTAGTATAAAGATGGTATCTGTGGGATTTCCTTTGCAAAGGAAAGTGTCCTTTATAGATGGTTTTAATACCAGAAGCTCTCTCAGCTGAGGGCATCATTGTTTTGGTTTCAAAATAATTATACAAACTAGCTAAATGAATAACGTTCTACATGAGAAAGTTCATGTCCTTGTATGCCAGCAATGTATTTGTAGCTTGTTTCCATGTGGAATTTTACTCAAATTTCATTATTAACCTACTCTAAGTTGTAAGAATTAAAATAAATGTGAAAGCTGGTCAATGCCTGTAGTCAATGCTCCTGGGAGTATCTGACTCTCTCCTGAAAAATGCTTCTGACCTATTGCATGCAAAAGAAATCTCTGGCGTTTAGAAAGAAAACATAGCTGACATTTCAATAGTCTTCTTGTATCTAATGAGTATCAAGTGACTTGTGTGCATGTACATCAGTTTGATATTAAATTTATTTAGTAGTGAATTTAATTTGTTTTGTTTCAGAACAGACTCCAAGTTTCAAACCATGGCAATAAATATTTTCACTTTTGGGAATGTGAGGAATACATAGTGGCCTTTTTGGGGCTCCAGCCTTAGTTTTAGTCAGCTGGAGAGAAAACCTGAAAAGCCTAAACTAATAAGAGAAATAAATAACGTTTAATAATGAAAGAAAGAGAGCTGCGATGCATCTGAATAGGCACTAATTGCAAGACATTATAATGTTGCAGCTACAGTCTGGATTCCTCATCTCTGACCTAGAGACTGCCATTTCCCGGGGGGAGACAGGCTGCACTTCTCTGAGGAGGCTCTCTGATGGCCAGGCTACAGAAAGCATTCGTTAGCAACTACACCGCATCCTATCTGAAGGCTGATAAATGGATAATAGAGACAAGAAAAATTAAATGGTTCAGGGCTATAAATAGACTAAGCTGGCATGTCTATGCCACAGACAATCTGAAAAGATTGAGTCCCATTCTTGCAGCTTTCAGAGGGAGCCCGACATTAAAGAATAGAGCAGCTATTGTCCTAAATGCATTTCCCAACACACAGCCTGCTCAGAGCATCCCTCTTTCCAAGTAAGCTCCTGGGCCTGCCTCATTACAGCTGCAGTCTGGAAAACAGGCAATTAATTTTAAATGTGCGTCGCCTCCTTGACATCAGGTTCGGCACATTCATAGGGACCAAGTGCAGCTTTCTTAGAGAAGAAGCAGTTACACAGCTGCTGTGAACTGGTTTTCACGTAAGGGAAAAAGAAAGAAAAGCAGCGAGCTTTGGGGTCAGTCCGCCGGTTGGTTTTCCTTTGCTGTTAGTTTGGAATATGGTGTTTCAAATCCACTCTGCAGACTGCAAGTGATTTTGAGGGACTCAGATTCCTCTGCTGGTTTATGACCCGCATGGGAGGTGGCTCCATTAGAGCCATTTTACCCACCATGCTCGTCTACTGCTTGAGGTAGCAGATTGGCACGACCGGGCAGACGTCTTCAGTGGATATAAGCTGGCTCTGTAGGTTTCCTAAACTCTGCATTGAAAAGGCTGACGGGAAGCGCTGAGCATCTCCAGCGCTTCTGGATACCACCAGGCCACAGGAAGAGGAGAGTAATTCGGTGGGTTAAGGTCCCTGCTGCGTGGTGGATCGGCAGCATGCATAAACTGCTGACGACTTCATTCCTGGGCAATCCTGAGAGATGATAAGCCTGCCATGGGTGGCAGACACAACTTCTGGGATGTCACTTGGCCATCCAACACATAGCTGCCTCTGGGTTTATATGGTCACTGTCTGTTAATATGAGGGTGAATATAGCAAAGAAAATTGGCACCGCACCTTCACACATGGAGAAATGACGCACGCAGAAGGAAAAAGCTGAATCCAGACATCCCTCAATTTTTGAGATCCACCTCCTGGTCCTGTGGCACAGACACATTTCTAGTTCTGGTATTTATATTGGCCCTTTTTAGTCATATGCAAATAATTATGTCAGTAGCTGTTCCTGAAAAATCTGTATTTAAAAAAATCAGGAAGATACCAAATTAGAAAGTCAAATATGAAACCTACTATCATCATGACCCAATGCACACAATATAGCTCTAAATTACTATTTTTTCCTGTATTCTTAAATAACCAACTTCCCAAAATCCCTTTCTAGCAAAGTACTATGTGTTTCTCTGACTCTGTTTACAGAAATAGTTGATGCTGTGATTCTTTTTTTTTCCCTGTGAATTGTCTATGGTTAAACTATATAAAAGTTTCCTGTCTGAAACAGAGTTCAGCTGAAGAAATGAGTTGTCATTGTCAATGCAGACAGACAGACGGACAGGCTTCACTTAACAAATTCTAATTGAAACATCCTAGGAAGGGTTATCTTCTAGGAAGAGTGAAATTATGTAAAACACGAAAACAGGTATACTATGAATACAGGCTCACTTAGACGCAGAATAGCCATTGTACCAATACTCTTCAGGTCTGAAGCTGGACTTCAGATTCAGAACAGAAGACTGCTCTTCCAAAAGCAAAAGCGAAGACGTCTTTTAGCTATCTTTGCTGGCTCTCAGACACGGCTGATAAAGAAATTCGTGTGAAAATCAGAGCAGGGCAGGGCAAAACTGCCCAGCCGTATCCAGCTGAAGGCCAGCAACAGCTTTTCAGATTATGAAACTGCTTTCAGCAGAGATTTTGTTTGACGTTCATGCCATGCAGATTAGCAGCACCAATACATTCTTTCTGCTTCAGAGACTCTGGTAGTTAGTGGTGAGCAAATGAAATGTATGAGGGGGATAACTTGCTTTTCAAAATTAATCACGTTCATGAATCAAAATTATATGTACTTTACAATAATTCTCTGAGGACATAGCATTTCCTCCCTTCCTTTCTGTAGATTTTAAGGGACAAAAATTACTATGATGTATTGTATATACTAGAAAAGAACTCTGAGTCTTCACCTCGTGCCCAGTTTGGGGCTAGACAAATGGCAGGAGCCCTGCGCAGGGCGGCAGGGTGCCTACCTTGCATCCATGGGAGGTGGAAAGGGACAAGCTGTTCCAGCAGCCCGTCCCCACCTCCTAATTGTATGGCTTTGTGGGGCTGCTGCTGCTGCTATAGGAAGGTTAGGGTGTGTGGAGACAGTCATTGCCACATTTCCTTTATGCCACATGCCAGCTGCATGCTCTAAAGTAGAAAAAAAAGTAGGAAAACAGTTCTCTGAGGCTTTCTTCTTGACTCTCTGGCTCTCCTTTTCTGCGATAGCAGAAAGCGCTTTCCCAACTTCTTTTCTCTTCCATTCTGCTCAAGAAATAGAGGGGTAAAAGCAACGCTTTCTCACAGGGCAGAGAACTGTGTTCAGGGGAGATGGGGAGGATTTATGCATCCTAACAGGAAGGATGGCAGGTCCTGTGGGTGGCAGGGGCATGGAGGAGAAGGATGGCAGCTCCTCTGTGGGAAAAGGAGGCTGGGGAAGAAGAAAAAGAGAGATTCCCCTCCATAGATCCTGCTTCCTCCCCCCGTCCCTGGAACATTACTGAACCCTCTCACGTTCCTTCTACCGATTCCTTCTTGGGGACACCTGGCTCTCCTTCCCAAGTGCCTCCCAAACTCCTCTCTTGCCTTTCTTGCTGATCTGTGCCAGATCTGTTTCACCTCACTAGCGGACTGCAGAGGCTGAGAATCAAGCTGCTACCCCAGGGATAGTTTTGGTCAGAAACCAGGAGACAGAGCATTGTCAGTCAAAGCAGAGATCTCAGCTGCCAGAGGGAATCCTAACAAAGTCATCACCTTGTGTGCCGATATAACTGCATCAGCCTGAACTATGGGTTCATCAGATATGGACTTGACTAGTTGTTGTATAGGAGCCTTCTAATTAAAATCCGAGAGATGGCTAGTGTAGTAAACAATTTAATGAGTAGGTGGCACTCTTTACTCTGAACCGCTCTCGAACCATGACTCAGAAAGTGCGGAAGAGGTACGCAGTAAAATAAGTGGGACGTATTCATAAGCAGGGTGCTGCGTGGCATTGCATCCTTGTTGGGAAACATATTTCACTTGGACACGACTTCTTCTTAAGGTCAGTAAAGCTGGTACCTTTGTAAGTGAATGCAGCTCATGCGCTCATCTCACATGCTTGGAAGAGACAACTGCCTGGACTGGGTCAAACTCTGCATACCTAGTTTGCTCACCGCAAGCAGAGGAACGGACACACTCAGTTCTTCTCTCTTCACAAATCAGATTAATAACTAAGAAAATATCTCTTAATGCACCATGTTCTTATGAAATGCCTAAACCGAATCTTTTTCCATTTTAATCTGGCTTCCCTCCGTTTCTGCAACAAGGTGTATATACTTTACGTAAGCATAAACAAATAAATGTGTTTCTTAGTGTTTGGTCTCCTTCCACAGTTACCTGCTTTCTCTTCCCCTCCATTCATATTTTATCACAGCCTTCATGAAATCCTCTCCAGGGAGACAGAGGACCTGATTCTGGTAAAGGCGAGGGCTGCAAAGCCACCTTGGGTATGCTCGACAGAGCGATGGCATCACTGGCATGCCGTCTCTCCCCTGGCTCTGCCTTCCCCTTGCCCCCAGCCAGCAGCACACAAACATTACATAAAGCCGCTCCTCCGCACCTGCTTGTTCTTGGGCCAGCAAAGATAAAAGGAACGCAAGGCCTGAGAGCTGAATATGCGTTTATTTATACAGAAGGCAAGAAGTGACTAGTCAATGCATGACTAGACCTCCACAGATGTGAGGGAGGAATATTTTAGTAAATACACCTATTTATCCCTGGTATCCCTCTATTATCTTTAGTAAAAATATGAGATATAACCCTGGCTATATCCCTTTACTCCTAGGAAGCAAAGCCTGCATTTATTTTTTTAGTTGCACTGGTAGCACCGCTGAAAATTCAAGACCTGTTCACCATGGAGTTAGAAGTGGTAGCTGTGAGTTTTGTGATTTTTGATGATTTAAAAAGTATAAAACTAATCATGCATTATTAGGGAAATACTATGCCAAAAACGATGCAGAACCAGATTTACTTCAGAATATGAAGGGCTCCTTTGATGAAGAAAATACTAATGCTAGTAAGATTAGAATACAAGGTTCCTATTCTGAAACAGAAAACCTATGATAAGAGGCAGCGCTAAAAGCAAAGCCAACGAAGTCATAACATAGCGTACTGAACTCAAATGTATCATTGTCCTGTTCAGCTCCTCCAAAACTTCATTTAACATAATCTTAACAAAGAATTTGGTTGCCTCATTTCCCTGAAAAACAAACCGACCCTCCAGAGTATTATTCCAATGTGCAAAATTCAGGTTGAATCACTTTTACTGAGAATGATAGTATTGTGTGTGTTGCTTAGTGTAACACCCTGACTCACAAGAGCAGAACTTAGAGAAAACTGCAAACAGAAGAAGGAGCCAGGGAAAAAAACAGAAATAAAACCATTCCAGCTATGGATGTACAGTGTGTGGGGTTTGTTGTCAGCCAAATACGCGGGGAGCAGTTTTTTCTGTAAATGGGGGAAGAGTCACATCTGACACTAGTCCTGTCAGGCAAAACCCATCTCTGCAAAGGCAGGCAGGGTTCACTGCTTAACCACAGCAAAGTCAGGTCTATTGCCTACTCAAAATCACCAAGTACACTTTTAGAACAAATATGTACTTGCACAAAAAATATCAAATAATTGTAATTTGAGAAGGTGTCGGACCAAAATGCCTCACTGCTCCTGATCACGCCCAAATCTATCGCCTTCATCTACTCTGTGAAATGCAGACGTCCTTGAATAACAATCCCTTTCTAATTCCTCTCTGAAAGTAAGTAACAATGTCTTACCTAGGAGCTATGCCCAAGAAAGGCACTTGCAAATACGCCTGGTTTTTCCAGCTCTTCAGTTGTTTTACAATACTGTTAGGCTCTGGAGGAAATTGTTTCATACACACAGATACAGAGTTACTAGTTTAAAGCAAAGTTCTTAACTGAAATTTTGCTAGTGAGAAGGCCCTTCCCTTCCACATTTTTAAGAATCATCTAGTTAAATATGTAAAGAGTGTTGATACAGTATTAAGATTAAGCACAAAAGATAACAATAGATCAGGAGACCACTTCAGATGGATTTTAAGACTCTGCTATCCGGGGCCAACAGCCGCAGGGGTGTCAGCTGGCACCCTTTGTATGTGGGATTCAGCTCCTCTCTCCGCAGCTCTATACGCTGTGTTTGCCTGCATTTATTCGTGCTGTGGTTGGTGCGCATCTCATGGGACCGTGGACGCTGGACACCCACACAGCACCCAAAGCCTATGCAAAAGCAAAGCCAGGAGCGACGGCTGTCCCTGGGGCACGAAGCTGCACGGCATAGGGACAGGACGCTCGCAGGCTGCTGTAAGCCAGCCGGGGAAAGGCACCTTCAGCATGCCGCAGGGGTTACCCTTGAGGATCCGCAGCATGGCAAGGTGACCACATAGACAGGTTTGTACTCTGAATACACACTGATAGAAATAAACCCAGTGTCTGGGTAGGGAATGCAGATTTTTCAGGTGCTGAGAACACCATTCATTTATGACTTCATCATCATAATAATGATAACAAAAAAAGTCCCAGAGAAAATTAGACCGTTATTTATTGATGTGAACAGAAAGTCTGAGCTTGATCTTTGGCAGTTGCCCTTCCCCCCATGCAGAAAGCACAGTAGAGGAAACAGAGTACAAGTGGAGTTTGTCCAGAGGTCATTAAGCTGAACACCCCCTTCAGACAACTGCTGCTCCAGACGGAACAGGATGCTGAAAAAACATCCCAGAGATGATGTGACTGCAAATGGCTCTTTGGAGCTCAGGCTACAGATGGTGCCAAGTGCTTACTGGGCACAGCTGAGTGTCCATCAGCCCGCAACGCTCCCCTGCCTATCTCTGTTCGTGGCCCTGACTATAAAAGCAGATACTTTATGTCGTGAGATACACAGTCTTTCATAATCATCTGTGGGGAATCTGCAGGTGTTAAATTAGCTGCAGGAGGATGCCCATATGCTTCCTGCATGCAATAGACACATATTGAGAATTATAACCAAAAAGCCCAAAAAGCCATTGCAGATTGTATGCAGTTAAGTCTAAAGGGCTCAAGCCAAGATCTTTAAGTAAAATCGCACACAGATGAGATGTAATTTACTGTGATTCGCTGCTTCAGATTAAAACACAGAGAAGAAGAAATGCAGGCTTCGTTTCCTATTGTAGTTTTTCGGGCTTTTGTGCTTATGCAGGGAGACAGTCCTGCCAGATACTAAGCAGTCTCAAACTGCTGGCAAAGGGACCTGGGGCTGCCCAGCGCTTGCCAGGATTAGGCCTTTGCCGTCATTTCATACAACTATTTTTTTGTGACTGGTCAATTTCCTTATGATTTATATCATTGTATTGTATATGTCAGAGTCAGCAATTGCCCCACAGCTGCTAATAGGAGTTATTTATTATTACTGTATAGAAAGAGCCAAAAAGCAACAAGTACCTTCCCTGTCTTGGTCTGAAGGATGAAGACAGTTGGAGAATTTTTTTTAATAGATCTTACTTGTTTCTTTGGTGTAAAGCGGTTGAAAAATTGGTAAGAATGGATTGAGTTTCTAGGATAGGCACAAGGAAAAACCTTAAGTTTTACACACAAACACATGTATGCATACTTATTTTGTAGGCATAGGCACAGACTAACCATCTCTCTAGTTCTCTTCAGAATCCTGAATTCAGGTCTGTACATATGTCTGGGAAAACTGCCATTTTCACATTTTTTACAATCTAACATATATCAATGCAGTTTTTAAAAGTATAAATTAAGATTAAGCAAATATCTACCGCAGAGATCTGTTTCAGGTGAGTATTCCTCCAAGAGCCCCCCTCAAATGTTACAGCTGGGTGTAGGAAAGACCTGCAAGGCTTGACAAAATACTGAAGTTTTTTATATGCGAGCAGGAATCCATATTTCTCCAAAACCTTTAACAAAGAAACAAAGCTATTACACATGAGCATTCTTCTCTCTGTGCAGAAAAAACGTAATTGATCCGGAGGATCCAAGGTGTGCCAGGCTGACTCTCACGGGACAGATGGTCACGGTGCCTCCGGAGGAAGTGGAATTTGCCAAGCAAGCAATGTTTTCCAGGTCTGTGTGTAATGAGCACGTAGCAGAGTGCAACCCGCAGGCTTGAGACAAATATACGGATGTGGCCGCTTGGTACGGAAAAATCTGAGAAGTAATAAGCCTGTGATCTTTACTTTGGGGCCACGAAGCGTGTTGGCTCCTGTGTGGCTTGGAAGGACAGGCAGAGCTGTGCAACCCCCTCTTAACTCTTCAGGTAACAAAATATGGAAATGCAATTAGTCAGTGTTGGGCTCTGGTAAAGCACATGATTTATAATCTGGGGATTAGGAAAATATTTCATCTGGCTCTGAGGAGACATTCCATAAATCCAGGGTGTATTTTTTACCTTGAATAATTCTTCCCCACCTTAGGACAAGTAGTGCTTTTTAGCCACAGCCCCCTGCTAAGGGACAGAGCAGAGCTCTGCTGCTTTTGGGCTTGTGCCCGTTTGCAGGCTGGAGCTTACGGGTTTTGTTGCCTCTCCAGCTGTTTCCTTTGAACAGATGCAAGCACAAACCTGACGCATCCGCACACACCCAGGGTGTGCCCCTGTGCCCTCCAGTCGGTTTTCAGAGTAACGGGTGTGAAAAGCCCGAGCCTTAGCTGGGGCATGCACCTCCCGCGCAGGCTGCCAGGGATGGTGCTGCAGGCGCACCCAGCCTGATCGACCACAAACTGCTGGGAAACCAGGGCAAGCTGGGGTCTGAAACAGCTCAGAGGCAATACTCTCTCTGGCCTGCTGGAAGGGGTTAGGGGGGGACCCTGCAAGTCGGTTCCCTTTGGTAGGCCCTCACTACAAGAAGGACATTGAGGGGCTGGAGTGTGTCCAGAGAAGGGCAATGAGGCTGGTGAAGGGTCTAGAGAACAAGTCTT
>Ga0181612_147538_pt1 | contig 14622 bp, 11 predicted proteins | sample HoacroProtozoa21_FD_119630 | JGI IMG/M metagenome (GOLD analysis project Ga0181612, IMG submission 119630) | Hoatzin crop microbial communities from Cojedes, Venezuel. Combined Assembly of Gp0051906, Gp0051904, Gp0051908 | reverse complement strand
GTTTCTATTTTGCAGAAGGTTTTGTGCAGTTCGATATTACTGAAAAAACAGTACTTCTACAAAGTCAAGCTTATGATATGGTAAGGCTGAGTAGTGTTGAAATATATCATTAATATCTTAATACGTGTACCATTTGTAGTTTATGATTAGCAGATAGATACATTGAATCCTCAAATAGTTAGTGTTTTTCTTTAGTAATGGTAATAGATCTTTTTGAAACAATATTATTGTAAAATTTTGCATTCCAGGTGTCCTTAACCTACACCTGTGCGATTGTTTTTATGAAATAGAAATGAAACTCGATTTTGATAATGATAGATACAGAAAATCCCTAGTAAGATAGAAACTCTGTGTAACAGGCATTTAAGAGTGAGCAACTCCTGTTCCAGTGCTTCCATGGATGAAGGCGAGAAAAAAGGGCAGGGACACGGGAAGAGAAACAAGTATAAGTGTCATCAAGTCATATATAGGAAAATGACACAGAAGAGAAATTGGCCAATACAAAGTTATTCAGGGAGACTTCAACATAGCCAAGAAGCAAATCACTTGTCTGGTCCCAAGTCCTATTACAGGTTCGTAACCACAAGACTAGTCTTCCTTCTTCAATTTCAGATTAATAATAACATTCTGAAATTATAATTTCATTCATCTTTGTTTCCTGTTGCGCTGGCTGGTGGCTTTCAGTGTATCTGGTATCTTGCCTCTTATTTTTCATTAATTGGTTGGCATTTGATTAGCCACCAGTCTCCTGAACAACGGGGAATTTTGTATTTGAGCAAGCTGAGGTGAGAATTGACTCCAATATAAGTTATTTGATTGCAGCAGAGCTGGAGATTCAAGGTGTTAAATAGTTACTGAAGACTGTTCTTATAAATCAGCTCAGTATGTGTATATCTATGTAATCTGAATTAATACACTTACGCATGTTCCATATTTTAATAGAGCTTTACAAAGGAGGTACAGTAAGAAATTGACTCAGTGAAAACCTAACTGCCCTAATGCCAAGGGGACAAAAATATCTTCATGTTTACCCACAGTGGAACCAGTCTGCTTTTTTTTTGTCTTTGCACGTTCGTCTACCCTGGATGTGAAAATGAAGAAGTGGGCTGAAGTGGGACATCTGGTTTGTTGCTGTGTCCTCGCTTCTGTTCAGCGACTATCATCTTGCTTCTCTCCCTCAGCCAAAATAGAGCTGAGGATATCTTATGAGAAAAGAAGTTCTACAAATGCCTGGTGTGTTCCCTAAGGGGAGATTTTTGGAAAGACTTTTCATTATATATAGTAGAGCAAAGTGCTCCGGTTCACTTCTGGCTAGTGTTGAAAAGGGCTTGTTATGGTCTGTCTCTTTTTATGTTTTGCACCCTCTGCAGTGCCCTTTTACCACCTGAAAATTTACTGCATGGCAGAGGAACACGGATCTTGTAAATGTGAAACACAAGGTTTGCAACGTTTCGGAATCAAAATACTTTAGCACAAAAGCTTCCTGTTTTTCTAGCATTACAGGAATGAGAAGGGTCCATAAATTTGTAAGGCGAGTCATTAGCTTAAATGTCGTATGTGCTGTACTTGTCATGCAAATTTTAAACCTGATTTACAGGCTTAAAATGTTGTCAATTGAGCTAGAGCATTATGTAATACCTGAAGTAACTGCTCACCCTGCATTATTCAGAAGCACATATTTATTAAATAAAAACAAATTGAGCTCAAGTTTTTTTGTGTTAAATTTAAAAAGGGGAGCAACTTGACAACTAATCAGCCATAGCTTGTAAAAATGATTTGTGACTACAAAAGGGAAGGGAGGAAAAAAAGAAGAGGAGGAGTGAGAGGTAAACATTGCACTGTGCAGATTTGGTTGTCCTTTATTCTGGAGCAAACTTGTCCAAATGAATTATAAATGTGGTAGCTCAATAATAAATGGGGAGCAGGAGGGTACAAGCAATAAAATTAGGTGAATGCATAGAGTGCTCTGTATTTAGTTAAGTGGGTGGTGTAATGTGGTGATAGAAATCCGTTACCTACATACCCTGTTATAATGAACATTGCTTCGTTATACTGCTGGAGCGAATGTTTCTCATTTCCAAGAAGTTAAGAGGGTACGTTACTATGGGAAAAATATATACTCATTAAACTGCAAAGTTGCCAGCATGCCATTCTTGATATATACACACACACACAAATACATATGTATATAAAGCACAAAAAGATTAAATGTTCCTGAACCCATGTATACAATTTCATTTTTGCAATATTCATTTCATCTATTGCAGAGAAATGCTGTTTAATTTGAATGAGAATGTGAATTTTGCAAAATGAGGAGGTAATAGCGTTTTACTTAAACTTACGGCATCTCTGTTCATATTGTATGGTTCAGGAACAGTTCCTTCATAATTAAAGTGTCAAAACCCCACATTTCAATCAAGAATGATGAAATTCATTTGGGATGATTTGCCAAAGAATAATAACTTTAAACTTTCTCCCTTTAAACAGAATTGTTTAAGGCTTTCTCATCAATTGTCCGAGGTCCTCCTACTTACTTTTCTTGTTACCCTTGGAAATGAAGATTTCTCTTACAGTATTTCCTTTATTTCCATTGCTCTGCATATTATGTATATTTTGTGGGTCAATTATTGGAGACTCTTACCAGTGTTTTATGTCAACATTGGTAAATATTTTTTAAAACTTCCCTGAGTCAATAAGAAAATGTAAGATATTACACCTCCAGTACAAAGGACATGATCTGTGGAAGTCCAGATTTTTACAGTGGTGTGGAGACTTTCAGGATTCCAAGTTGAGAAATGTAAATTTGTCAGCATGTAGAGCTGAATCCATAGTATTTGGCTTATTACTTCACTGCTGAGCAAAGAATGATACCTTTGGCCTTGATTCAACAGTCTTTAAATAAATTGATAAGTGCTCTGCTGAATCGGGGCCAGACGGGTGGAATGCTTATACAGGGCATATGGGGTGAAAGCAAATGTTGACCACAGGGGCTTGATTTCTTCTTCCTTATAGGGGAACAAATCTGAAATAAATCAGGAGAATTAGGTAGATACAGAAACAGTATCAAGAAAGAAGATGGACCAAAATGTCCTACCTAAAAATAACTTTAAGTTGTGTGTTTAGGACAATAGTGCTTTTTCTGTGAGATGGAAAAGATTTGTTTGATCTTCATTATTTTTCTAGCTTTTTATTTTGATGACTCACTGGGGTCATACATAATAAGGGTGGGATTTTCTGCACCTTAATGTCTATCTGAAAACTGTCTAGTCTGAGCTTCTTTACGTGGAAAGATTCAGGCTCTCTCTAGGAGCTGATTTAACCCATCCTAGGGTATGTGTGCTGAACTACCCCCAGAGATGCTGCTGTGTGGAGGGAGACTACTGGACTCTCTCAGGTCAGACAGAAGTTAGGTGAGATGAAGATGATGCTACCTGACTAACTGTAAAGAAAACTTGTTACATAGGTGTCTGTCTTGCCTCTTTCCCAGCAGAATTAAGACATGAAATGAAAGGAAGAAATTAAGTTTATGATTTACCCCTGTGCCTGCATGAAACAGGTGTCTGAATGCCAGCCAAATAGCCAGCCCTTAGATCCAGCTGAATTTCTGGAGAATGACTGCTGTAGAAAAAGCTCCCAGTATTCCTCACATTGACCTAGTTTTCAGTGTTATCTAGTGACTCTGTGCTAATGTGACCCAGTATTTCTTTGCTGTTATCTGCCTGGTGCATTTAGGGTTTTTCCTTCTTGTTTGCCATTGGCGTGTGAACTCGCCAGGCATCTAATTCTGCAAAGTGCTGAGTCCCACCCGGGAGGTATGGGCTACTCCCCTTTCTCGTCTAGCAGGAGTCAGGCTGCCCCATTTCTCCCAAGGTTAGGCTGGATAAGAGACAGGTAACCATAAACAGCATTGTAGCTGGCTTTAGGATTGTACCCCCGGCAAAGGTCAAGCATAATGGTGCAGTGAAAATAAAGCATTTCGAGTCATTTATTCCTTTAAAAAGGTTTGTATCATCCATGCAGCTGCAAAGCCATAATGCTCTCATTAAAAGTCACATCTGTGCTGAATTAAAACAGGAGCCTTTTCCAGCCAAGGAGTATTTGTCAGGTTGAAAGTTTTTCTCTTAGCTCCTGAAGCTTTTTTCCAAAATCCAAGGGCTAAGACAGAGAGCAGACCTTGTCACGAGCTGGTACCGAGGTTTAAGTACATTCCTGCTATGTTATTCACCGTCTGGCTCCAATTTGGAGGTACATCTCCCTTGTGTTCACTTTAGTAACCTACATATGACTGGCTCTTTTGTTTAATGTGGAAATGAAAAAATAGGCGCTGGGCCCAAGAAAAGTAGTCTGAAAACATCTTTTTCCAGATTTTCTGCTCCTTGTGGCACATTAACCACTTGCATGGAAAATTTGGTGGATAAAATATCTTTTAAAAGATGTTTTTTGAGAGTTGGCATTTTGTCTTTATGTGAAAAGACTTAAGCAATCATGAAATCTTAGTCCTCCCCCCCCCCAACTTTTTAAGCCTGTTTACCAATTTCTACCAAAACTGACTTCAAAGATACCAATGTACCAAATCTATGAAAATCATCAAGCAGATAGGAGAGAATAGCCAAAATTAATATTTTCACTGAAAGTGCTTCTGGAGCAGGAGCCCAGCAGCTGTGTGCCACGTAGCTGACCAGCCAAATAACAGATGTGTGTTCCTCAACTAATTGCTGGATGCCTATTTCATAAAAAGCCACCACATAGGCTGCTTCTGGTTCATCTATCTGATGGGTATGGGACCTGGCAGTACGTGGGAGGACTTGAACGAGAAACTGGAGGTATTGTGGGAAGGTCTGTGGGGGTTATCAGTGCAAGTGTGGGTTGTTGGACATGTGTGTGTAGGACAAAAGGCTTTGCTAGTTCTGCTACTCAAGGGCCAGCTCATTTAGAGAAATGTTTACTTCAGAAGGGGTAGAAAGCTTCAATATTTGTCTTTGTTCTATCTTCAGTTTGACCACTTTGGGTAGAAAGGCAGAATAAGCATCTGTCTGTATGACAACCATAAGCGGGGCACCCAAGTTGGGTTTCTGAAGCACTGAAAATTAACTTTATGATGGTAATGAAAGTATTTTATTTATATAGAAGAGCAGCAAAGCTTAGAGAAGTGACTAGCAAGAAAAAGATGAGAAAGCCTTTACAAATGTAAGTGACAGGAAAAACTGTAGTGGGACAGGAAGAGTAAACTATGTTTCATAACACTGCACTGCCCAGGAGTCCCTGGTATTATCCAGTACTCCTTGGGCTAAACTTTGTATGACTGAGAAGAAAATGCCTTCCCCTCAAGGATCTTAGTCTAGTTTTCCCATGTAAAATAAACAAACTCCCACAATTATTTAGGCTTTTAATGCCTACCATTCCAAATATATTTGTATAAATTATCTGTCTATCTGTGTGTCGGTATCTATCTATATACACATGTGTGTACAGAAAAAACCTGAGTGCTGCTTCAGTTCGTTTTAGAAAGGCCAACAACCAGAAATCAATTTTTGTGTTGGAAACTAAGTATTTCCCTTCACCACTCTGACATCCCACATCACCTATGTCAAGGTCTTTCCCAGTCACAGAATTAACACTCTTATTTTTCCAGTAAGGACTGTCCTCTCAGAAGGAAAGCTGTACCGGGGTGTCCTGCAGGTTTTTGGCTGAGATGCTTTATGGGGGAAATGTTTTGTTTGAAGAAGATGTTTGGGTGTATTATAAACAGTGCAAAGAGCTTCCCTCCACTGCATAGGAGAAGGGGGAGACCACCTCCAGTTTATTTTTTGTGAGAAGCAGCAGATTTTCAGGATGTGTTTAACAGTGTCATATTGGATCTCATATGCTGGGAAGAAGTTCTGGCTCTGTGGAAGCTCACATTGAGGCTCCTGCCAGGTCCTGTGAAACCAAGCAGAGGCAAGACTCACTGGAGCAAGAGGGGGCTCATTTCTTCCTCAGGAGTGAGGGTTAGGGGGGGTTCCCTCTGGAGCCTGCATCGTGCCAGGTCTCTGAGCTCATACAGCTCTCCTTTCCTTTCTGTTGTGGAATAGGTATCTTGTTTCCATGGTATATATTTATGGACACAAGGAAAATACCTGTGAATGTAACCTTTGATTTAGGTGTTCCCTCAGGGCTGAATATTTAACCTTCTCCTTCCTGCAGTTATTTAAAAGGGGAAGAGGATGGAGATAAGTGTGAGGGAACTGGAAAAAAATGTTGTTGAAAGAGAATTTCTGGCACAGTCCAAGCTGTCTTTGCAATCCTGCACTTTCCCTTGTGCTGTAAGGTTTCACTGCTCCACATTGCTCAGGAGCAGGGGAGGAGATGGGCAGAGTTTGCCTGTGTTTATTCCAATAGATGTTCTCGGGGCGGTGATGGATATCGATGTCGAAGCACACTTTGATATTTCCAGGTTCCAGCATTTGAGAGTTTCTGAATATCACTGTCAGCTGCATACACTAAAGAGGATGAAGGGATTTCATTATTGCCAGGTTGCAATATTGTTCAGAACCCACTGTCTCTGGAGGATGACTGGGCTCTTGTTCCTGCTTCCTCGCAAATTAAAGGAAAGAGGACTTCGGCAGTTTTCCCCACCACCTGAATTTTGCCAGCTGAGAACAGGCATGTAGAAAATTAAAGAGAAGTAACAGGAGTTAAACACTCTGACATCTGTAAACTCATAGCAGTAGAAATTTATGTGCTGAAAAGCTGTTAATTCAGTGTTTGTCTTATCTTAATGTTTATTGGTTTGTTTTGATTTTCAACATATTTAACCTTCTGAGCCTCTTGACCCGGGAAGAGGTCATTATTTATTTAAGAAGAAAATTATTTTGTTTATGGTCATCTTTCTCCTTGTGCCTCTTATCACAAAAGAGGGGAGGGATGGTGGGGCAGGGGTGTCACTAGAACCATTGATTCACTGGGTAGGAAATGCAGATGATCTCCTGGAGCTATTCATCGTTACTCATTGCCTTGACTTCTTAGCCATTGAAAATAGATGTAGGGTGGATGCTGGCGTCTGATGCAATATTAGATGGTGGAATAAAGTGTGGTGGTGAAGACGTGCGTGAAATGTCTTCCTCCCTGGAAAGCTCACCATGAGGAAAGCACTGGGTGAAAAGCTACATGGGGCTTTCCGTGTGGGTGTTTAAGCAACAAGGCATTTCCCTACTTACACCCATGGAAGGGAGAGATCTGAGAGCCTCTAGCACATGCACATGGGTTTAGATACAAAGATATCTTTATGTGTTTGCAGGACCACAAGTGCGGCACCTAAAGGATCTGGAAGGTGGAGACAGAGGGTCCTTGCAGCCCCAACCCTGGGCACTCGGCACCTCTGTGGGGACAGGGACATGCTGAGGCTGGGCCAGGACATAGGCCAGGCAGGGCAGGGCTGTGGGGAGCTGCAGATCATCCCTGCTGTGGCATTTCTGGGGCAGGGACTGAAATGGGGTCCTGGGCCATGGGCAGGGTGGCAGGAGACCCAGGGGGCTGGGCAGCGGCAAGGAAGCCCATTAGTGACCAGGACACTGGCAGTGATGGGTTAGCTAGCTAGGAGGTCAAGCAGAAAGGGGAACCTATGAGCTTGAACCCCAACTTTCCTTTAGGTGGGGATGTTGGTTCAGGTCTCTTTCTTGTGCCAAGTCACCAACTTCTGGTTGGAACTTCATATATTTGAGACTATTGGTTGTCAGTTAAAGCTGGTTGAAATTGATGTGTGTGTCAGACAGCTGTGTTGCATGATCAGAGTTTACATTTCTAGACAGTACTCAGGACACAGAGAGGTGATGTTCTCTGTAGGTTTCCATATCTGTAGGCTGTACTTTACCACTGCTTTTCTCATGAGAATGTTTTTGATCCACATTGAGTTTTCCTTGCGATGAATTTTTGTCTCAAATTACGGTATAACTAACAGTTTCCAGAAGCCTGCTTTAAAAAAGAAAACCACAAAATACCCCAACCTAAAGAAAAGTAACTGCAACAATAATAATAAAAACCCCTGTTCGTACTAGATTGCAGTCTCAAAGCAATCCACTTTGACTGTAGCCATGGCAAATTGCAGTCTGAAAATCACTGCCCTATTCATCTGTTAATATTGTTAGAAAGAAAGCTACAACTGTACCTATCAGTGTAACTAAATTAGAGCAGGTTCACATAAGGCAGGCACACATAAAAATGTACTTATGAAACAGATGTATCCCTCAACAGGAAAATGACAGCAATTCTGATAAAATGCTTTTATTATTTACTTTCAGCAAGTATCTATAGCTGCAGCTTGACTATTGTTGAATCATTTCAATAATCTTGTTACAGACCCGGCAATAAAAGGAAAAGCACTTCAGCGCGGTGAAATGGCCTAGCTTCTGACATGTTCAGCGGCATGTCAGCGATACGGTGATATTTTTTTAAGCTGTGGAAACAAACAGCAGCATTGTTTATCTGCTTCGAAGCAGAGCACATCCCCTGCGTGGAAGGCGGCAGCTGGCGCAGGTTGAGCCCTGCCGGTGGGTATGGACGGCCGCTGTGCCAGGGAAGCCTCGGCGCTGCTGGGTGCTGGGGCTGCACTCCAGTCTCTGGGAGGTAAACACGGCAGCGTGAAGGATTACACTCGGAAATTAACAAAGAATTTTGACCTTAAACTAAGCAAGTGCAGGTATCTCCAGCCTTCTGCTTGTTGTATATCATAAAGTTTATGGTCCACTTACAAGTTCTTCTAAAACTAGTGCCCAGAGCATCTCCTGTTTCAAATTTGAAGTTTTCTGGACATGGATTGAGGGCATTTTGAAAATGGATGCAAAAGGAAAAGAATGGTTAACATTTCTGTATTCACTGCCTTTCCAGATTTGCATAGATTTTGGAAGAACTGTGAGATGATAACTAACTATGTGCACAAAACACTGCAGTTGGCAAGTATGGAGTGTCTTTTGCTATCTATAGGAACACAAAAAAATAGACTCAGTGACTTGATTATAGTCATGTAGGGTGTTTGTGGCAAAGTAAGGAGTATCTTTAGAGTATTTAATTTTAATCTACTACAAAATAACAGTGATTCCACTTCAGAAATGTGGAACAACTTCTTTTTATTTGTTCTCAATCTTCCAGAAATATTCACATCTCAGCAGAGAATGAAGCTTAGAGCATTTCAGAACGGGAGCTGAAAATGTCTAAAAATGTTAAATAGTGGACAGTATCTACAAGAAGTTGTATGAAATGCAAAATCTAATGTTGCAAAATTGTACCGATACTTCTGATAATTGTTGCAGGGGAATATAAAAACACTCTTTCGCAGAATATGTTAAATGGCAAGCTCTGATAATGAAAGAGTTAAGGTTTCTGTAGCAGCATTGCTTTACTCTTGTATATATTATTCTATGTAGTTAAACCTTTGTTTCAAAGTTTCTGAATGTTCAGTGTAAGAACATTCTGTGACTGAACTCTTAAATTTTTTAATCTTTATTATATTTTGGGGAACTTGCAGTGAAATTGGCTACATGAGTCTTGCTTTTTATAATTGTTTAAATTTAGAATTTCTCTGTTATGTTCATATCTATTTTAAATAGCTCTTTCTTTTTACAGTTTGTTTTAATATCTATTGATTGAGAGACAAATAACTATATTTGAAAACTACTTCTGGTTAGAATTCAAAAGTTTCTGAAACTCTCTACCCTTGCTCTGAAACACACAGTGATTGGATTCCACCCAAAGAAACATAAATATTCTGAAGATTTAAAAGAAATCCCATACTCCTTTTTGGTTTTTTTTCTTTTCATTTCAGACAATAGGAAGCACAAAAGTGCCCCATATATTAAAAATGTAAAATTTTAATCTCTGCTGTTCCAAGAAACAAGATAAATTGTTGAATTTTGAGCTGTTGACTACTTGGATAGTTTGAGCAGAAGTTAATAATTACAAGCATCTCAGGCAGTAGACTAGTCTCTTCCCATGCATGCTCAATGAGTTTCTGCCAAAATATGGCAGGCAGCAAATGAAACTGCTGCTCTTTTGAGAGCTCCCATTGCTGGTTGCCCTGCTCAAGCTGAGAGCCCCAAAGGGGTGGTCTGAATGGGGAGATTATAAATATCTCAGCAGAACAGACATAACACAGAGTGAAAAGATGGTGGTAGAAGGAAGGAGAGAGATGGGAAATTGGGAATTTTGTGGGGAAAGGTGTTTTTTCCACAGGGAACTTCCTTTGAGCAGGTGCCCGACTGGTCCTGACTCAGCTTAACCAATGTTTCCATCTAGATCTCTTTTTCTAAATCCCATGTAAACTTCATCTTCAATTTTACCTGACAGATAATTCAAAATACTTTGAGTGCTATAAAGATGTTTTCTTTTAGTGACATGAAAATTGATTTCTGGTCAGACCAAATACTCTGAAATGCCTGTCTAAAGTGCATAAGTGGAGAAGCCAATATTGTATCAGTGAAGGCTGGCAAGCGTGGGCAAAAAGGTTTATTCATTCTACCTACAAGAGCTGTGTAAACAAAAACAAAACATTCTTTCAGGAGAGAACGTGAAGAACTGGCAAGGAAACAAAAGTGTAATGGAGAAGTTTTCTAGGCCACCCAGCTGCCTAATTACTGGCAGCATCTCTGGATTTTTACAGCGTGCCTCTCTACCACAGGCCTTTGGAAAACAAATTGCCATATTATTACAAAATGGTTACAAATCTAAAGCATTTTGTGTCCAGTAGACTTCAACTTTTACTTACAGTGGGATTTTTAAGAGACTTGTTCTGCACATTGAGCTAAATAGAGCAACCTACTGTTATCTTTTCATAACATATTAAAATTTAATTTTATAAGATGAGCAAACTGAAAGTCTAGTTTCATGTTCCAACTTGATCTGGAGGACAGTGTGGCATTATTCACAACTTCTTAGGAACACTAATGAAAACCTGGGTTTCTGTACAGCCTTGCACTCAGTGTCCATACTGTGGAATAAGTTCGCCATTCCCATGAGTATTCTCAGCAATGTTTTGTATCTGATCCTTTAACAGTATTATTAAGACTTGATGGGATGGAACTAGGCTATTTTTGAGGTCCGTTAGCAAACTGTATTGAGATGAAATGCCAGCATTTAAAAAACAAAACAAAACAAAACAAAACCCTAAAAAACAAACCTGCAGGGGCAATAAATAGGTTTTATTCAGTTTCCCGAGACTGTGGCCCCACTTGCTTATAGCTAGAAAAGACTGTTGCTTGTTCTAATAATGCATTCCTAATCATAAGCATCTGTATAAGATAATGCAGATGTATGTCATTATAAAAGTATTTAAGGCTTATTTAAAATTTCTGTTTTTGAGTCTTTTCAGTCTTTCTGGGTTTAGAAAACAATGTTGAAAATACATTTCTTTATTAGGAAAAATCTTTTATTTCCAGATCTGAAGAAAAAAGCATTATTTTATTTTTCCTCAAGTTACAGCTCTCCCATAATGCATCATTGATGCTGATAATACTTTTTCTATGTATTAAACTTTGTTATCACAGTATTACTGGGGGAGTAATTGCAATCCATTTAGCACAAGCAAAAAAAAAAAATAGGTGAGTGAGTTACTGCTGTCTCCAGTGACTAGCATTAATTAACTCACTCTGGCTTCATCTGCACAATAAAAATGAGCACTTTTTAAATGGTTGTGAAATAATCTTGTGGCGCAACTATATTTATAAACTGTATTTCCACTTTTAATCCAAGAAACTATCCAGCAGTTTGGACATCTTGCAGATCACACCAGTTAAGAAAAAAAATCACATTAGTCAGGTATGTTACATATAATTCTGTTTACAAGAAAGTATCGATATCCTGTGCCACAAACACAGGAGGATCAAATGTCTCCAGATTGTTTGGGAGGTTTAGTTTGTCTTCTCTTACTCGCTTTAAGCCTGTCCCAGACAGCACCTTCTGCCCTAGATGGGCTTTTCTGCAGACCCTCACTGCAATCCTCATCGTGGCTCTAACCAAAACTGCCTCCTCTGCCTCCAAGCATGTTCTTGATCTGTCTCTATCCTCATCCACTCCTACACGCAGGGGTCAGCAAAGCTTTGGCATCCACAAATTCCTGAGGGGATTTGCATATTTCTGTATATTGAGTCAGAAAGCCGTTTCAGTCATTACCTGTTTGCCCAAGTACATTTTTTGCCTCCTCCCAAGCATCTGAACATCAGGTCAGTAGTAACATATGTCTGTCTTAATAATGCTTAATCCAAACTCTAATGGGTTTGGGTTTTTTCCTCTGTTCATTGACAGACAATTTTTATTACTGCTTATAAAACCATATTTAAATCTTTTTAGATGTCTGGTTTCTGTGCATAGCCACTATATGTCAGAGTTTGCAAAATGGTTGTCATCTGGTCCCCATCCAACGCAACTAAGTTAGTTCAGCATGGGGAAAAAAAATCTCTAGTAAAGAAGAGAAAAAGAAAGTAGCCCAGTTAATGCAAAACATCCTTCCACAGAAAGTATCCTGCTGGTGTGAACTGTCTTCTTGTGTATAATTTTTGATACAAGGCACAAAAACCAAACCACTAGCAAAGTTCACTCTGTGGTGAGCACCCCAATCTATTGACAAGCTGAACTCTGTCCTGGCAGATTCCATCATCCCCAGAGTATCAGAAAGACTGCAGGGCACAAGGTAATTCCAGCAGGAGGAAAGTTTGGTATTTTAGCTGATGATTTTTTTTTTTTTTTCTGTGCCTGATTGCCTAAATACATTATTCCACCAAAGTCATGGCATGGTAATCACTGCATATTTCAGAGAAGGCACTCTGAACTCATTGTCTTAGGTGACTAAAAATGTCATTTTACTCTGCATGCACATATTGATTAGTTATTCTCACTAACTCCAATTACAAATAGTACTGCTGTGGTGGATGCCAGATAAACATATCCTCAGCCTTTAGCCTATTAATCCAAGACCTGACCCAGCTCAGACGTGATAGATATATCATTGTTGCCCAGACGTCTCATACGTATGTTCAGCTAGATCAGATGTGAATAAGTACATGGTGACATACACCAAACCTGTGAACTACACTGAGACGTGTACTGCTCATACATTTGCAATGCTGCAATTGTAGCCTTTAGTTGCTTCAAACCTTTGGAATGTAGAGGAGAAAAATGCTGGCTTGCAATGAGTAATGCTGGTTTGTTAATTGCTGCTCATTGTGTTAAATCTTTGGTGTATGTGGATTGCTTGCATAGAGTGGGTAGCTGTATTCCATCTCATTCCAAAACAAAAACCAGAAAATATTACACTGTTGCCCTACAGTACTTGTATTATCTTGGGTTGCTATGACATTGCCACACATAATACAACATAATGGCAAAAGAAAGTAAAAAAAGCGTTCTGGCCTGTGAGAGTGTTGATGTAAATAGATAATGAAGCTTTCTGTTGTATGCCATGATAATAGCATAGGAACAGAAACAGATCTTTATACGATAGCAGGTTTTGATTTATACATTTACTGGGATATATACAAGGCATTCAGCATGATTCTGTACTCCAGCGCAAATAATTACATATAAATTCTTCATGCCAAGATATCAGAGCCACTATCTACAGCAAGATCCTTTTCACTTGTCCAACCCATTTAACCACTGAATAGGGTAAAACATTTTTAACTGCAGACCTCCTCATGATCCTAAACTTTTTGGGATGCTGACTTTTGGATCCTTTTTTAGTCAGGCAAAGGGATAATTTTATTCAGGCACTTTACACTGGAAGCGTTTTCATGTGAAAACTACTGGTTGGCATCCTAGAATCTGGGTGCATTGTGGTGGACCTACAGCAGCAGTATGACACAGGAGACAGATACTTTCCTTTGGGATTCAAGTTTGGGTCAATTTGAGAATTATTTTAGCCCACACCAGCCAACTAGCAACATATCACCCAGTCAGCATGAGCTCTGGTTGCAGCATCAACCACGTACTGAAGGCTCCATGGATGACATGAAGGTACTGAGAGACAGATGCACACTTTTTCTGCAGAATATTGAGAACTGACCTGATCCTCTGGGCTCAGACATGCAAGAGCAACACCACAGGTTGTCCTTCCTGACTTCTGGCAGCACTGCATCTGTCACCTCTCTCCGCTATTGGTAAGTCAGTGACATGCAGACTGCTTCCTATAAGCTTCCTACGGCAAGAAAGAATCTTTCAAGGTTACTTTTGAGAGTTTGAATTGCAATATGGGCAACTTTGCTGAAGGCTGTAAGCCATGGTATAGATGGAGTTCTGTGTTAAGGGAGCTGTAAGGTTAAACCTATATGTTGGAGTAGAAACTGTCTAAATCTTCCATCAACTGAAGTCAGAGGGGCTTGACAGCATGTTAAGTCTCCACAGGGAACAAAAAGGTTGAAATAATTTGAATTGGGAGCCCTCCCCCTCCCTAACCAGTTACAATCTTAAATAGTGTAAGGCTCAGTAGAGCAGTAGGAATGCTTTGCACTGGCCTCCAAAACAAACTGTAAGCTGGTGCAACCTGAGAAGCTCTGCTGAGAGTATATTCCCTGGCTGTTACAACAAAGGAGTGCATGGGTATTCTGCTCCCAGAACAGGAGTTTCAAATTCAGTACGAATTCTCCCCACTCCCACCCCCCC
>Ga0181612_127082_pt1 | contig 14622 bp, 7 predicted proteins | sample HoacroProtozoa21_FD_119630 | JGI IMG/M metagenome (GOLD analysis project Ga0181612, IMG submission 119630) | Hoatzin crop microbial communities from Cojedes, Venezuel. Combined Assembly of Gp0051906, Gp0051904, Gp0051908 | reverse complement strand
TGCGCTGGGTGACACTGCTTTGGCAGGGGGGGTGGACTAGATGATCCCCAGAGGGCCCTTCCAACCCCTACCAGTCTGTGATTCTGTGATCTGGTTTCTGAGATAGAGATGCTTCTCAGCATTGGTTCTTTGGACAGGTCTCTTCTTGCTCAACTAAGACCACACGAACTTGGATGATGATATCCTCAAAGCTTCTTCCATGCAGGAACTCACATCGTTCCTTCAAACACTTAGACTTTCCTTTACTTGAAATACTGGTATGGAAAGGACATTTGGGAGGAGAAGTGGAGTATGTTATTTGCGGTAAGGAGAGCTCCAGGTCTTTACCTCACAAGGTTTATTTCAAGATGAGTATTATTCCAAAACTGAAAATAAATTAGTCCTCCCTGATGTCTTTAGTATCTGGCACAAATCTGCAGCTGCCCAACAAAGGTTCACAACAAGAACTGAAGATCAGACATGGAACACATGAAAAACCAATATGTGAAATTTTTCTGTCTGTAGAAAACACCCTATCATGGTTCATAAAAATTAAGTTCTATGATTAACTGAATTTTTAAATGCAAATAAGTGTTGGAATGAGTGTGCAGTGATATCATGCTACTTTGCAGAATGAAATCTATTCATTGCTTTCTCTCTCACTGGAGAATTTTAGTCTTTTCACTAACGGTTAACCTGTTTGATTTTTCTGACACACAAAATACACTTTAGGTTTTCTGTATTTTTATAAATGACACTACAATTCCTGTTTTTCTTTTTTTAGCTAAAAAATAAATTCTGTATTTTTAAGGAGAAACTGAACAGCCAACAAAGGACAGAAAGCACCTACATATTTCTCTGAATCCAAATTACGAACCAAATCTAAATCTACTGGAACACTTAATTGATCCAGCTAGAATTCCTAATTTTCCCCAAACAGAAAAAGGAGACTGTCTCAGTAGGTACTGTTCCTTAAAGCACCAAATGGTATAGTAACTGATAGCAAGAGCCCCGATACATGCATTATAAAAAGGATATGCATATGTAATCATCTTGTAGTGCATATGTAATCATCCTCTAGGACCGAAGTGCAGAAAGCACTCTCCATAATAATTTTTCTCCTCTGTATCCCATTAAAAATATACATGGCAACTACAAAATCTACAATAAAATTCTTAATAACTGACTAACCAATGAAATAAATGGCACCACTGCAGTAAGTCAGACCTTTGTAAGTACAAATACAAACAAAGCCCACATTGTCATTCCTGTTAAACCACTTTACCAGTCTAAAGCAAAATTAAACGCAATTTTTATCCCATGTGTTAATCAGGTGAATTTACACAACCAGTTTATTGAACAAGATGCCTGCGGTGTTTGTGTCCTAGTGCAGTTTTACTCCAGTACACCCACTGCACACACGCTGACTTTCAGCAGCGATTTTTGCAGCACGCCGATGTTTATCTAGCTCATCCATCTACATTTCTGTCTAGTTAAGCCCCTGAACAATGAAACTGCTGCATCCCTTTGTAAAAATAGCACAATGGCAATGACAAGTAGCTGAAGCTAAATATAGCTCCTGCAGGCATATGCCGGGAATTAAATAGTACGTTTTACCCCTCCCCAATCCTAAATCAGTAAGCTTCACCAAGGAATCTCTAGTGAATACACACAGGAGCTCAATAAATCCCCCTTAAGCTTACAAGGCATATTCTGAATCTGTGCTAGCTAAAAATAGCTGTGTTTATAATGAGAATGGAGATGTGAGCAGAATGATATTAAGTTTAAAGGCAGGCGTGCTGTAGTTGTTCCGCATTAACGAACAGGGTGAATCAAAGGTCATTCTAACAGGCAGATATACAGATTGACAGGTAAAATACAATACACAGCAATCTTTTACTGAAGAACATTCATCTCGCATTAAACTCTGCAATTTCTAATTGGCTACTGCAGCCACACATTCACAAGTTATTTTGTGGGCATTTTTTAGCTAGAACACAAGTTGTTACTTCCAAAAGATAGGAGAGACACAGGCGTATACAGCATTATTCCTCCAGGCAATATTCCCTCCTAGAGGTCAGTTTCCCTCTGGAAATATTCAGGAAATATAATACATAATTCTTCTTGTAATATTAATCACAGAATGCTGCTTTCTTTAATTAAAAGCAAATTGCACCCAGGCCTCCAGGGCAGCACTACTGCAGCCGAACGCAAGTGACTGATGCGTGTTCTTCACGGCCTCAAAGGTTTCACCTCCGTCAACCTAGCTACAGGCACTGCTGACCGCAGCTATCACAGAACCTCATTCTTGGCTGAGATACAGATGAGAGATTAAAAGTAATTTAAATACAAGTAACTTTCATGTGGAACATTCCCATCGAGAGTTTTCTGTTTACTGACACTAAACTGCAGAATCTCTTAGAAGAACGTGTGCAAGGAAATTCTTGGAGGAACGGAGGGGCAAGTCACCAGACATGTTCCTCAACAACTTCTCCGATTCTGAAATCCTGCCCTGATCCTGAAGTAGGGAGGTACAAAAGGAGAGTAAATGCAGGGACAGATGCTCATGAACAAATCGCGCACACAACACATCCTTCAAAGGGGAAATTCCTCTATGTGGAGACCAACAGCTCAGACTGGTTCTCCCAGCACTGGCTACATAACACGTTGGTTGCTGTAAAGAAGCATCACTGAGTGTATTTCCTCACTGAAACCTGTTCGTTACACCCTGTAGGCAGGGTCCCCCAGAGCAAAGGGACAAGATGCTGGCAGGTATCTTCTCGCTAGAAGAATACACGTGTGAGAGACGGAGAAAACCGACTCTTGGGCATAATCGTGCAAAGAACATGTGTCCAGCATAAACACCACACACGCCATGAAATCATAAATGGAATAACAAGACAGCATAGAAACAGTCACAACCCCAGAAAGAACATCAGGAAAAAACCCAAACCAAGTGCTGCCCAAGGGACTCCCCAGTGAAGAACGACACATCTGATCACAGTTGCTACTCATCCACAAGCAGGTCATCTCTCACTTCGGAGAGAGCGAGCACACCGCTTTTTTTTAATTGCTATCCACCACATCTTGCTACTGCAGACTCAGCAATCAAGTATTATCTTTCAGTATCTATTCTGAGTTAAGCAAATGAGAATCTCAGAAAGCTGTATGACACTGTTAAGGTTTCCAAGTGTGAATGCGAGTTTTCTTCTCCAACCCTCCCACCCAGGAAGGGAATCAAAGCAACACCACCAAGCCTGAATAGGCTCATATGCAACAAGCTCAAGTCTCTGGGTAACACAATGAAGTTACTCAGTTTTGTTTTTTCAGGCCAAGCATTTCTACACTGTTTCACACTGCCTCAACAGTAGCCGATGCTTTCTCTGTTCCTTCAACTTCTACCACGTCCTTTGCGAGAAAAGGGGATGAGAATGCACGTGAAGTGGGGTAAGTGCACAAGAAACTTTTTGGTTTGCTCTCTATTCCTTTACTTTCTGTTATTCCTAATATTCTCTTTGCCTTTCGCGTTGCTACTACAGATTAAACTAACATCTTCACAGAATGTCTGGTACCTCCGAGATCTCTGTCTGGCAGTGGTTAATTCAGAGCCCATCACTGTGAATAAGACTGCATTTTCTTCATGTGCATCACTTCACAGTGCACATGGATCAATGCTGATTTTCACCTCAAATTTTAACATCTCGCCTCTATCACGGGATAAGCCTGTAATCCCTAGAAGTTGGGTTTCACGTCTGCTACCCCTGATAAACTTCGACACAATCCTAACCACCCAACTATCCAGATCCTTTACAAGCACGCACAGGCACAACACAGATCCCCACGAATTAGGCTGGAGACCACCTTTCAGTGAGTAAATGGGGCATTTATTCTACCTTGAACCAGCTCTCGACTCATGATGGGACCTCCACTTTTATCTCACCGCGTATTTGTTTCTCTCAAAGAGCCTTTTGTGAGAGTCTTATTGGAAGTGTTTTAGGAATCAAGTAAGCAGCATCAACGATTTTCCCTTTGTTCATGAGTTCAGCACACGCTTTGAAGAATTCTGACAGATTTGCTTACCGTGACTGCCCTTCATAAACATTTCAACACTATTCCAACTTACGTACCTTATTGACATCAACTCTGCTGTCACATCTCTGCTTTTACTATATTTACCAATAACAAGAGTAAAGCAACTGTATTAGTTACTTTGCTTCTCCAACAGCGATATAAAACTTAACTTTTCAAAGTTTACACACTTGTAAAACACCACAGAATATGAAGATTATATCCCAGACAAAAAAGGAAGAGTCACATGCATCCCCCTATGGGTGTATGCTCTGACACAGGTCCAAGACCATCACCACCATGCAAGAAAGCAAAATTTAGAGTTTCTATTTTACAACACACAAATCCATCCCATACAAAGGGCACACAAAAAGTACCGATGGTTTCCTGAAGATCTCATATCCACTTGCTGTTCAAAAGGGTTTCCTGAAGAATCCAGTTCCATTCACTACTGGTGTACTTTTTATTCAGAATACTGCTGCATTGTACTCTAAACAAAAATGATACTCACACTCTCAAAAGATAAAACAAATCCTCCTCTGCAATAGTACCTTAACAAGAAATAATGTATCCAGCAAATCAGAAAATAATTGACTATAACACATAAAAGATCCTTGAAACTGAGTGATCAGATTTTTACATGAGAGCTCTTTAACACAAGTATTTTTCTGTTAAGCAATCCTCATTTTTTTCAGGAATTCCCATGATTAGGAGGGATAAGCCCAATTAAGTGATTGTGCAAAAGCAGGAGCAAGTGAAGAAAGAGGTTTTAGAACAGGAACGCTTGAACAACTTAAGCAATAGATCTGTTTATTCAGCACAGCCATTAACATGTAACCATGGAAGACTGAGTACTTCAGATTTTTCAGCTGCTACTTGGGCTGGAAATAGAGGCTGTAGTAGCGCAATCATTTTCAAAATCAGTAAAGTTATTGAGCTAAATTTATCACTGATTTAATGAGTTTTATATGCAATGAATATTGCAAATTCCTACTCCTTAATATGATGATAAAAACTAACAGAATAAAAAAATAGTGAAATTAGTTTTCAGGGACTAACGCTTCAGAAATTAAATTTGCCTTATAGTTTAGCTAGAAACTGAGTCCTAGAGTTACAGAATGGCAACGCTTTCCATTCTGACATATCTTCTTTCTTTCGCTGGGCATACTATCCGAAAGCTAATCTGCCAAGCAACCAAGCATTCACTCACATTATTAGAACATACAGTTCTCTGAATAAATTCAGTGTACGTGATTCCCTCAAATGTATTTCCTCAATATAGGGAATTTGGACTTAGATCTTCAGTAAACACCAGAAGATAATTGCATATACAAATCTGAAGTAGAGAGGAGACGAAAATTCATTTCCCCTCTTCACGGATCCCGTTTCACCACAATTCAGCCAGGTAAACACAGTCCGTGCCAGCAGGCTCCAGCACCAGTGCCCGCTCCAAGTCCCACCTGCACTAAAGACTCCTGAAGGCTGAGAACACGCTGCACATTATGTGGTGTTACAACAAAACCAGCCAAATTTTATGAAGGCATCTTAAAGCAGATGAAAGGCATCACAAAATGTTTTCTCAGAAACGTGGATTTCTAAAGGGCCAGTCACTGACAACGTGAACAGCGTCTGTCAGACTAGTCTGCAGGATGTGTTTATTATTGATTTCTGAGCATGATCTCACAATTCCAGCTCGAACCATCACTGTTTTCGAGCTGCCACTACTGACACATCTGTATTCTTCACATAGATCAGCTATGCACTAAAAGTAGCAGAACATCCTATAAAAATAACATCCAAACAAAAGGCTTAACATATGTTGGTACTTTTAGGTTTTCCCCCTCCAAAAAAATATGTTCCCAAAAGTCAACAGGAGGTCACTGCCATTAGGTCCAGTAACTCACCATTAACAAGAGAATTATTTAACGGCTTCAGATACCTTTTCCTGAAGGAAACAAGACAAATCTAATCACAGAATCTAAGTCGTAAAACCATCTGAAACCAACATACGCTAATAAATCAGCAGAACTCTCCACTTTCTAACAGAAGGAACAGAAAATCTCCGTTCTGTGTGAAAAGGAAAGTCAGTCTCTGATTCCTTCTTTCTCTGAGACATTCAAGAACGTTAAACACATTTCCCCATCTTCCAACAACTGCTTGCACGTAAATAAAATTTCAGCAAAAACCTCTTTCTCATGCACTACTTTACTCTCTAGGGATCTCTAGTGGTGAACTGACTTAAAAAAAATCTTACATTTAAAATATTTTTGCAAAATACGCATATACACATTTCATATACAAATATATAGAAATTCTGGACAATGCTTTTAGTCATATGGTTTAGTTTTAAGTAGTCCTGTGAGGAGCAGGGAGTTGAACTCGGTGATCCTTATGGGTCCCTTCCAACCAGAGATATGCTATGCATTATAGATAGACAGATAGACAGACAGACAGACAGATCTAAGGTACTGATGCCTGATCTTTAAATCACTATTTTGATTTTATTAGGGATGCTAACTTGATTTCCAATCTACGTGGTTAGCACACATTTAAAAGGATTACAAATGCTTATTTAAAAACCACACTGAGTCAGCTCACTCAGAGGACTTCACAAATCTGCAGCAGGAAACTCCCAAACAGTGAGTCATAACTTCAGAGGTTTAAAACAGACAAATAATCATGTATTTTCCAACTGTTACTCATGCTCAATTAAATCCTAAGCCAAAACCATCCTGCTTCTGTGAATTCCACTTGACCGTCCATTAAGTTCTAAAGAAATAAAAGCGCTATGGGAAAACCCAACCAAAATCAGATGACTGGGAAGAGTGCTAATTCTTAACAGCTTCTACGGGAAAACCATTTCCTACAAATATACAGTGAACAATAAATCTTTCCCTTACAACTGAGGCGTGGCTGGGTTCTGTCTTCACCTGACTGAAGAATGACTGATTAGAAAAAAAACAATCAAACAAAAAAACCTTTGCCAACTTATTTTTCCTAGAGAAAAATGAAACATGATCTGAGAACATGCAACAATCCTGAAGTTTCTTCTCCACAGAGTTCCATTTGTGTCCCTATTAAAAATTGCAATTCCATGATCCTGTCAAGCTCCTAGTCAGAAACAGCACAACTGACATCCTCTAGCTACCTGCTCTTACAGAATTATAATACTTAGAATAAATATTTAATGGTTTATTGTGAAGTATCATCATAATGCTCCTACTTTGTCTTGAAATGAAAAAGAAGAGTATATTTTTCAAGATTAACAGCATTAAATATACATGTAATTACTGTAAAGGTAGTGAGTTCTGTAAAATGAACAAGAAGAGTGTCTTATAAACTCATTCCTGCAAATCTCCATAAAATACTGCCTTTTTTCATAGTCACTTTATCAATCATTTCACCAAAAGACTGAACAGAGTCCTGAGCTGCTCCACCCCATGCTACGTACTGGCTTCCCACAGCAGATCTGGACACTGTGCTGCTCGTGCTCGCACGCAAACAGGCCGAATACTTCCCCGCTATTGCAGCAACCCTGGCTGAAAGTCAGGAATAATTTCTGACATGTTCCTATTCAATCACGCAGTAGCCAATAGTCAAAAGAAATCCAATACCCTGTTCTTGGGAAATCTGTATAGAATACTAAGTTTTGAGACAAAACAAAAAAAAAGGTAATTAAAAGAATTATGACAGATTGGTGATTTTTTTTTATTCAACTTGAATTATGGTGCTTTGCTTCATTCAAAACCAAATTAAATTTTTTCTCTTTCATTTGTTGGGAGTTTTTGGTGGTTTATTTATTTTTAAAGACAGGAGTAACTACATGAAAATTACATTTGTTTATTTGAAGTACCAAAATACAGAATTTCAACCATTGAGGAGTCCTCCTACGCCCTCTCCTCTTTTATAATGATAAATGATTAAAATCAGGTGATGGTTCAATTTCATATTTGCTAAAAAAAGTGCTCCCTTCCAGTTTGCAAACTCATTCCTTTTAGTTGCTTACTGGGAGAAATTACGAACATTGAACCTTACATACTCATACACATAGGTTTTTACTGAATAGAGTTAGGAACTGTAATATTTAAAAGTCATGAACTCTTTAGCAACAAATTTGTAGTACACTCTGCTAACAGAAGGTAAACCATAGTCAAAACTTGATTTCAAAGTCAAGCAACAATGAAGTATAAATAGTTGACTACATATTCTTGCATCTAGATGACAAGTGTCACACCCTGCTTTAGAAAAATAATGAAATTATAAGGAATCAAGTTCTTCTTGTCCATCTCTAACATTGTAATTTTATCACACCAAATGGTAAACAATCTGTTTGGCAACTTATGATTTATTTTTACCAGGTAACATGAGGGTAACTTTTTCCTATGGAAATAAAGACACATAACAACTCGGTTTAAATATATAAGCCTCACAGCTTTAATATCGGAAAAGTGTAAATTACTCCTAAGCACTGTGCTTGAGGGTTGATTTGTAATTGTTTGCCTAAGGCAACCTAGCTGCATTCAACTCACGTCAGAGAAAAATGAAGCTTTATGGGTTTAAAAAAGGAAACTAACTTTTCCAAAGTGGACAAGAAATCTAAACGAGTTCTGAAAAATGCGAATTATTAGAATTGTATGTAATATTTCCAATATTTGGTACTAAAATTGTGCCGAGATAACTGCACTAGGTACAAAATGTTAAAAAGAAAACATCCAGGTTTAAAATACCACAGGATAAAATTAGCCACAAAATTATGATGGGATATCAAGGCAGCCAAAACCTTGAGACACATTTATCCAGACTTCCTTCTCCTGAAAGCCTCCCTTTCACCTGTTAGAAGTTATAATTTGCTGAGAACAGGTACCATTCAAAAATGAAAAACCAAAATGAGACAGAACAGAATTTGAAAAGCTTTGTAAATACGTTTCCCCTGACTACTACATCCTTCCACATTTTTTCTCAGGCCACCCTGGTGACCTCATGTGAAATCTGCACACTCCACTATTGGTCTTTACGGGTCCATTTTCAGCATTTGGTATGTCTCGATCAGGAAGATCCTTTTGCAGTTAACCTCCTACTTCTTTACTGAGCCTTTCTCCACATTGTGGAGCGGTCTTGAAGCACACAAACTTGGTTACTCCAGGGAGAATTACAAAGGGCTGCATTAGGAAATGTCATCAGCAGGTAACAATCTTTCCTCTCTACTCAGCACTGCTAAGATCCATCAGGAGTGCTGTGTTCAGTGCTGGGCTCCCCAGTATAGGAGAGATCTGGGCATACTGGAGCAAGCCAAGCCCACGGTCATGAAGATGACTGAGGAACCTGAGCATCTGTTGTACGAGGAGAGGTTGAGAGAGGTTGGAGTATTCTACCTGGAGAAGAGCAGGCTCAGGCGAGCTTATCCCTGTGTACAAATACCCACTTGGCGGGCGCAAAGATGACGGAGCCAGGCTCTTCTCAGTGGGTTCCGATGGAAGGACTAGAGGCAATGGGCACAAATGAAGTACAGAAAATCCCCTATAATCCTAAGGAAGAGCTTTATGACTGTATCTTCACAGGCTAGAAGAGGGTGCCCAAAGAGCTTGTCAAGTGTCCGTTCTTGGAGATACTCAGAATCTGACTGGACATGGCCCGGAGTAACCTGTTCTAGCTGACCATGCTTTGACCAGATGTGTTGGACCAGACCATCTCAAGAGATCCCTTCCAACAGAAACGACTCTGTGATACTAAATTGCAAGGTGTGTTCTATCCACCACCAGGCATTCAAATCCATAATACCAGATCAAAGACGGTCTAAAAAAAAATCTCCCATCCCTCCCCAAAAGCATTGGTACCACAGACATTCTATCCTTAGAGGCAACTGCTCCACTCTAAAAATCTGTATTCTTTGGGCACACTACTTACTACTGTAAATACAGTCCATTCTTCCACCAGAGCGAGCCGACGATCTGATTCTTGCTATTCCCATGAGTCTCCCCAGCTGCTGGGGTCTACGCTTCCTAACAGGAGAGCTCCATCCCTTCAGCCATCTCTTTTACCCCTTTCTCACCCCTCGCTTGTGAAACTTCTTTCCCTCTCAAGCCTTCTGCGCTGCTTCCCCAGAAGGAAAGATCTCTCCCCCTCCAGAAGGTTCAGAACAACCCAGCACGCAGCAGCTAGGACACAGCAAGCAGGGACCTTCTAGCCTTCTTCTCTGCTACCCAGCCATACCCTCGTAAAGCAACACAGCATACAGCTACTCTCACCTGAGTACATTTGTGCTGGGTTCTACAACACAGGTGAACGACTACATATTTTGGAGTATTATAACTGACACGCGCCACCACCTCAGCACCTTACACTAAGGTCCATTCTAAAGATATCCTTAGTCAATTAATAAAAATAAAATTGTTCATGTCCTCAGGCACTGAAATGTAACATTTGTGCTTCATTTACAGACTCCGTGTCCACCGCTGCCTTTTGCCTCTCTGCTCTTTTTCGGTTGGCTTCATTAGAGCACCTGTTCAAGCAGAAGAATTCACAAGCTTTCGTCAGCACACAGCAGTCTGCAGGTCAGGCTTTAGCCATCTGTTTCACCAACCGTAAGCCTCTAATATTTTGAGGGAAAAAAAATAGAAAAAGATATTTTTTTTAAGTTTATTTCTTAATTTTCCTCTAGTTTAATTCTTTCCAACTACTTGAGATAAAAGAAGAGATCCAAGGATAAGACAAGAAAGTGTTTAAGAAAAATTATATAGAAGCATGGTACAGCTAGACAGCATTTTAGTGTGTTTCTCCATTTTAATATTTCAAATCCTATAGATAGAAAAATGAGAAGGAAAACTCATAAGACGACTCTTAGAAATTTAAATAAAAATGAGGTTGCTTTTGACATATATAAATTCCACCTTTTTCATTTACAGGATTGCCACTTGTCTTGAATTTTGTCACGGGAGACTCCCAGTTTTGATAGACCTGTCATGTGCCTTGTCAAACAAGCTTGCAAGATATTGTAAAATTTGTAGAGGGAAGTATCTCTCTATTGTGGTGTGGTTATGACAGCTTTCTGAATGACGTCAAGGAACAATGTTGTTCTACAGAGCAAATATATGACAAGTTATTATACGCTACTCACCCTCTGCCCACATTACTCAGACATTTCAGGCCTTGCTCTGCTTTTCTGCTGCTTCATGCAAATTAAATTCTTTTACTTTTTCATATGCTAATTTAAAATATAAAGGCAGGCCAACACAACATACAACTTCAGCTTGGTAACTGGAAAGAGAACAATTATGGGGTTTAGCCAGCTTCCGTATACTGAAGATTACAAAACAAACTTAAACAACCAAATGTGCTAGAAGTGGCTGCATGTTTTCACCGATTCTCTCAAAATTATAACGCCCCGTTATATGCACTCTTACATTTTGAAGCACTGCTTTGAAGTGTTTGATGCAAGGATCAATGCATGAACACACAAATATAGAACAAATATAAAACCTGGCTTCTGCTAACAGTTGTAATACAAACCCACAGCTCAAAGAGTTAATGATCAGTACAATAGCTTAAAAAATAGTTGCTTTTTACTTCAGATCTTTTACTTCAGACGATCGAGCTCCTGTGTATCTCTCAGTACTTGCTAAGATGCATCTTCTTCAAAAATATTTAAGACTGTGTTTTTTATGCTTACCTACTCTTCTTTGTTTCAGTCAAACAAGACCACTATGCAGCATGTCCAATGCTGTCCCTAGGTGGACACTTGCTCACCTAAATTTACTGACCTTCATTAACATAATCTAAAAGCAAAGAGTCTTATAACTAAGATAAGCTTTAACTGATGCTACAGTCTGCAGAGGAAAGTTATCATGAGTTTATACTTGTAAGAGTGGTCACATACAGTAACCAAAACAGGATGCCTAGAGAACTGCGCAAGGACACAAAATACTTCCCAATCCATTCTCCGAGTCACAAATAGTATGAGATTCCTTGAAACAAAGGTGAATTCTATGTATTTAGTAACCCCCACTGAACCTGTCTTCTCTGATCCTGTTCATTGTCTCTCTGAATCCAGAAAAACTTTCCCCATCTTCCCTCCCTCAAATGTTTCTTCACATCTTCAAAGAACTCCAGTATGTGGAGCATATGGACTGTGAAGCACTGACTTCAAAAGAAAAATAAAAAAGCCTTGTCCCCAGTATATTGGACATACTCGTGTGTCCACTAATTCTGTACACAATTTCCATCCAAGTGTCCAATAGAGACATCAGGCTGAGCAGTACGCAGCGTCCCAGATCTGAAATTCCCAGAAAGTACTGGCATCGTATTGGCCGTCAATCAATCCTCAAGCACAAAGATGGTTGAAAGCAGGAGGTGACAAACTGCAGCTGACAACCACTACAACGCTTCAGTTCACAGAGGTGCTTTTGTTGACAGCAATATTAGTTTTGATTATTTGTACTGCATTATTTTCCACATAAATTTGGATCCTAACAAAAATGTTCTCAGGGAATTTTTGAAAGATGTAATCTTGCTTTTAACGTGCTCTTTTGCCTTACTCTTCAGACATGCTGATTTCTTTTGCCCTCTTCTCATGTCATTCTTGATAGGTAAAAGGCTCTTCCTACAGAAATATTTTTGTTCTGTGCTTCTGCTGAGGTGCCCTCAAAAAGCTTCCATGCTACCTACCAAGATTTAACTCTCAGCTGCTCTGTTTCACTTCTTTTCAACAACCTTCCTCATTTTTAACAGTTTGCTTTAAGTAGCTTTAAGAAGCTACACGCTACTTCACTGACTGTTGTTGCGGTATCCACGCATACCAAAATCGCTATTACAAGGTGGCACTTCAGCCTCGCATTTGGAACCAGGCCCTACATGTTCCCCAGGAAAATGTCACAGATTGACTTCTGCGCATTGGCTTTCTAATCAACTGCTCCACAAAACAGACTTGTCTGCAAACTCAGTCTGTCTCCTATCCCAGTGCAGCACTCGCCCAATTTACAAGAGCACAGCTGGAATCATCTCTTACTATTTTATCCAAAATTCACAGTCTCTCAAGTTTCCCCTAAGATCCTACAGCCATTACCACCATGCTGACCGGGCCGTGGTGTTGATTCCTACCCAGAAGTGAAATTTCAGCCTTGGAATTCTATGTTTTTTGTTGCAGCTATTAACACAGAAATTCAGTGTCAGTTATACGGCTGATCTATTAATCTGATTTGCTTAAAATTTTCCCTAATTCACAGCACAATACCGTCATCAAAAAACCTACTGTGTGTTCACTGAAACGCCCACCGCTGTAACGCAGAGAAAATATATAGAAACTTTATATTATGTTAACAGAATTTCTAAAGTGATTATCTGCAGTTTATTGTTGTGCTAAAGAGAATGGTCTGCTGCAGTACGGTACTGGACTTCAAAGCTCAGATAACTGCAGACTTGTCTCAAAGGCTTCCTTATCCCGCAACACGGTGAATGTTCCACACTTCTGGAATACCTGTCCTGCACCCATCCCTAAGTCCGGAACTATGTGACAGGTAACAAATTCAGGATTAACCTAATATATTTTAACTCATTATTAACGGAACCCACTAATCTGCCTGGGTTTTGAAGTGCTATTATATCAGTCAAAACATATGAGATATGACAGACAATTCATGCATGCAAAGTTCCAGGTTGCTGATTTATCTGTAGATGTGGAATGTTTTCTTCTGCTTCAATCAAGCCAAGAAGTTGGTGTCAAATGTTTTAACATATAGAAAAACTACTCCAAACAAATCAGCTTTGTACTGCTGTAGATACACAGCACCACACACAGGAGAGCAGAAGCAGCAGGAGAAAGGACTGTAGCTTGATTTTCTGTGCAATACTTAAAAAACGTATCATTGAAAGGCAAAACCTCTTTCCTGTAAAAAGCCTGATATTCAAAAGATGACCTGCAAATGTTCTCCCTTCAAATTTTCCAAATATTTTAACAGCAAATTGCTCATTAAATTCACAGCTACACAAAGTAAAATTTGGTTCTGCTATTAAAATAGCAGTTCCTTTGAATGAACATGATGGATGGTGTAATAAGTGTTTTGCATAGCAATATTTCTATGTTTTAATTACACACATATTCAGCAGAGCTCTCGCATGTTTTTCACTGCATCACCTCACAAAGGAACCATTTTTTTTCACCATTTCTGCTCAACCCGAGAGTCTAAGGAATTTTATCAGGAAGATCTGACAGCAAAATAGCCAATAATTGGGGGGAAAAGGAGCAGCTATGCTTGGGAGGGACCTTATTTCTTGACTGAAGGTTTTTCATGATATTTTTTATGTTTACTGGCTGAATGGTGTGCCCGTACCCAGGGATGGCAGCAGGGCTGCAGCGGGGCCTCTGCGAGGAGAGGCCGGGGCTGCCCTGCGCCGGACACAGCCGGTCCCAGCCGGCTCCAGCGGCCCCACCGCAGGGCACAGCTGAGCCCCGCAGCGAAGATGGGGGCGCCGGGGGAAGGCCGGGGGGGGAACAGGGCTGGGAAAGGGCCAAAGGCGGCCGAGGCAGAGGAGGAGGAAGCCCAGGAGGGAGCAGCAGCAGAGGCAGCCCGAGGCCGGAGGAGG
>Ga0181612_115799_pt1 | contig 14622 bp, 14 predicted proteins | sample HoacroProtozoa21_FD_119630 | JGI IMG/M metagenome (GOLD analysis project Ga0181612, IMG submission 119630) | Hoatzin crop microbial communities from Cojedes, Venezuel. Combined Assembly of Gp0051906, Gp0051904, Gp0051908 | reverse complement strand
CCTGGCTGGTTTGCTAAGGTAACTGGTGGACACAAAGCCGCCAGCATTGGCGCCATTATAGGGCTATTCGTTGGAATGTTCTCGCCCATCGGGGTTATTATCGGCTCAATCGGTGGGGCCTTCATCGGCGAATTTTTCTGGGAGGAAAAAGGCGTGTGGGAATCCTTCAAGGCCAGCATCGGCGCCTTCTTCGGCTTTATCTGCAGCACCGGCATCAAGCTCATCGCCGCAGGTATCATGATGTTCTATATTCTAAAGATTGTACTTTAGAAATTTACGCCTAGGACACAAGAAACATAAAAATCTATTTTTTACCATCACTTTTACCAGATTTTTTAATGGACCTTTGTGTCCATGAAGAAAATTTGTGTTCATTTGTTTTCCAATGGCGAAGATGCCAAGGACTTCCTGCTGGACAGGTCTGACTATGTCGCTGCCATCAATAGGATTGCCATCTGCAAGCACAACTCGGGGTGTGAGGTTCTTGCCTTTTCCCTTATGGATACCCATGTCCATCTGCTCCTATACGGAACCCTCGAACAAATTCTTGAATTCAAAACCCTATTCACCAAGTTAAGCAACTACCGATTTTCGCACAGGGAGTGTAAACAGGATGCCAAACTAAACTTTGGAATGTACGAGGTTAGTGATTACTCTTATCTGAAGAATCTCGCTTCGTATGTAATCATCCAGTGTACCAAGGACGGCAAGAATATCATGTTTTATGACTACAAATGGGGTACGGGATCACTCTATTTTCGGCCAAAGAACCAAATCCCTATATGGTGTGTGGATGATAATGGTAAGTTATTGAATACCACTCGTTTCGGTGATTTTAGTATTAAAAAAAGATACAATATACTATGCAGCAAAACCTACTCCATACCCAAGGAGTGGCTTGTTTGCGACGGAATAATTCTCCCAACGAACTATGTAAATGTGCAGATGTTTGAAAGTATCCACAAGACTTGCAACGCCTATAGATGTTTTATGGCGAATTCATCCGATAAAGATAAAATGGTACAAATCAGGATGGCTGATGTTCGTGGGGTCAACCTCTCAGAAGAAGAGGCGCGGGAAAAGATGAAGGCACTCAGCTATGAAATGTTTGGTAAAAGGGATGTGCGAACGCTGGACACTATTCGGAGAATCAGTTTGGCGAAAGAGTTTCAGAAAAGATTCAAGGTTGGTTTGGGGCAGATTGCCCGCCGAGTCTACCTACCCGAAGATGAATTACTAAAATATCTAAGGTAAGAGCAAAACAAAATCCTGGTCCGCGAATCGGCCTCCTAGGGGGTTCTAGCGGCCCCATCTAGGTCAATTTGCCCCACATAGGTCCGCAAATCGGCCCCGCAGCCCCTTCCTGCGGACCAGGATTTCGTTTTGCTACTTCGCCCTAATTTTAGTATCTTCGCAGATATGAACAATGCTTTGTGGATTGCACTGACGGTGCCGTTTTTGGGAACGCTGCTGGGAGCGGCGTGCGTGTTCTTGCTGAGGGATAATCTGCCGAATCGCGTGCAGAAGTGCCTGCTGGGCTTTGCCTCGGGGGTGATGGTGGCCGCTTCGGTGTGGTCGCTGCTGATTCCGTCGATTGAACAGGCAGACTCGGTGTGGCCTGCGGCAATCGGCTTTGCCATCGGTGTAGGTTTCCTGCTTCTGCTGGACTTCATAACACCCCATATCCACCTTGACAGCAAGCCTGAGGGTCCTCGCAGCGGACTCTCCAGGGTCGCAAAAATGGCCTTGGCGGTAACTCTGCACAATATCCCCGAAGGTATGGCCGTCGGCGTGGTGTTCGCCGGAGCCATGAGTGGCAACGCCGATATGTCGGTAGCCGGAGCAACCGCCCTCGCCGTGGGTATCGCCATCCAGAACTTCCCCGAAGGTGCCATCATCTCCATGCCCCTTAAAGAAGCTGGCCACAGCAAAACCAAGTCCTTCTGGATTGGCACCTTGAGCGGAGCCGTTGAACCTATCGGAGCCATCCTAATGATACTGCTGGCATCGGTTCTAACCCCGCTGCTACCTTATTTTTTGGCATTTGCCGCGGGTGCGATGATGTATGTTGTAATCGAGGAACTAATCCCCGAAACCGCCTCCGGTAAACATTCCAACCTCGGTACCATCGGTTTTGCCGCCGGTTTTATCCTGATGATGGTGCTGGATGTAGTATTTGGCTAGAAATTTAATATTATGAAAAAGATATCCATATTTATTTTGTGCATTGTGCTTATGCTAGGATGCAAACAACAGATTAAGTATCCCCAGACGGCCAAGGGTGATACCGTTGACAATTATTTTGGAACCGAGGTGGCCGACCCGTACCGTTGGTTGGAAGATGACCGCAGCGCCGAGACCGAGGCTTGGGTGAAGGCCGAAAATAAGGTGACGGATAAGTATCTTTCGCAGATTCCCTTCCGCGACGACCTCTACAAGCGCTTAAGCGAAGTGGCTGATTATGAGAAGATTGGCGCTCCTGCCAAGCACGGCGGCAAGTTCTATTATTCCCGCAATAGCGGCCTCCAGAACCAGAGCGTAATCTATGTCTGCGACAGCCTCGGCGCCGAGCCCAAGGTCTTCCTCGACCCCAATAGCCTCAGCAACGACGGCACCGTCGCCCTCAAGAGTCTTAGCTTCAGCAACGATGGCAAATACGCCGCCTATGTAATCTCCCGCAACGGCAGCGACTGGCAGGAAATCTATGTAATCGACCTTGCCACCGGCAAAACCACCGACGACCATATCGAATGGGCCAAGTTTAGCGGCGCCACCTGGCACGGCGAGGGCTTCTACTATAGCGCCTACGACCGCCCCGAAAGTGGCCATGACTATTCCGATGTCAACGAGGGCATGAAAATCTACTACCATGCCATCGGCACACCCCAGAGCGAGGATGAACTCTTCTACGAAAACAAGGAGCATCCCAAGCGCTTCTATAGTATCGAAATCAACAAGGAAGAAACCATCGCCTACCTCTACGAAGATGGCGAAGGCATAGGCAACAACCTCTATGTCAAGGACTTGCGCCACGATGGCAAATGGCTGCAAATGACTCCCGACGACCTCGAAAACAAATACTACCCCATTTGCAACTACGGCGACGCAATAGTGATGTACACCAACAGAAAGGCCCCCAACAACTGCCTGATGCTGGCCGACCTCAAGCAGCCCGAATTCGCCAAATGGAGGCCGCTCATTCCCGAAGCAAGCAATGTGCTGGACGCGGTTTATCCCGTATCCGACAAGCTGATTCTGGTGTATAGCCAGGACGCCTCCGACAAGGCCTACCTCTACACCGCCGACGGCAAGCAAATCCGCGAAATCGAACTCCCCACAGTGGGTTCCGTAGGCTTCAGCTGCGAGAAGAACGAGCCAGAGTGCTTCTACTCCTTCACCTCGTTCACAGTCCCCGGCTGCATCTATTCCTATAACATCGAAAATGGGGAAAGTTCCCTCTACTACGCCCCCAAGACCGCTTTCAATCAGGATGAATACACCAGCGAGCAGGTCTTCTTCACCAGCAAGGACGGCACCCGCATCCCCATGTTCCTCACCTATCGCAAGGACCTGAAGAAGGATGGCACCAACCCCGTAATGCTCTATGGCTACGGCGGTTTCGACATCAGCCTCCCTCCCAGCTTCTCCTCGATGCGAATCCCCTTCCTCGAGAGTGGCGGAATCTATGCCCAGGTAACCCTCCGCGGTGGCGGCGAATATGGCGAAGCCTGGCATCTGGCCGGCACCAAGATGAACAAGCAGAATGTATTTGACGATTTTATCGGAGCGGCAGAATACCTGATTGCCGAGAAATACACCTGCTCCGACCGCCTTGCAATCATGGGTGGGTCCAATGGTGGCCTGCTGGTCGGAGCCTGCATGACCCAGCGCCCCGAACTCTTCAAGGTAGCAATTCCCCAGGTGGGAGTGATGGATATGCTTCGCTATCAGAAGTTTACCATCGGATGGAACTGGGCAGGCGACTACGGCACCAGCGACGACAGCCCTGAGATGTTCAAATACCTGCTGGGATACTCCCCTCTGCACAATATCAAGCCCGGAGTGTCCTACCCTGCAACCCTGATTACCACCGCGGACCATGATGACCGCGTGGTTCCCGCCCACTCATTCAAGTTCGCAGCCACCCTGCAAGAGTGCAACGCCGGCCCCAACCCCTGCCTAATCCGCATCGACACCAATGCCGGTCACGGCGGCGGCAAACCACTGGCAAAGAGCCTGCAAGAGTATGCAGACTGCTACGCCTTTATGTTCTACAATATGGGATTAGAACCTGGCTGGATAGCCAAGTAACTGATAAGCAAGCACATACGCCAGCCTAACATGGCCGGGTGTATTGGGATGCAGGCGATCCGTTTCCTTATTTCGGAAATAGGTCGCCTGCCCATCTATCATGGGGTTCATACCGCTCAAACTGTTAAGGTCGATAACGGGAACACCCCAGATATTGGCAGCTTCCTTGATGGCCTGCACATAATCATCGATAAACAACCCCTCGGCATTGGCAAAGTCCTCTGCGGGCTGGATATTATCAACTCCGAAGGTAGCATAACCCCTATGAAGCGGGGTAAAAAAGATTATCTGCTTGGTGGGATAATGTGTTTTCAGCCAGCGAATTACGCTATTTGTGCGCCCCTTGAAAGTCGCTTCATCGTAATTTAGGCTGCGGTGTTTGCGCTCTACGCTCACATTATTATCTTCAAGGGTGGTCTGGGTATCATAGCTATACCATTGCCCCATCGGGATACCGCCGTTATAATCGTTGGTACCCACAAAAACTATGATTGCATCCACATCCTGCCCATGCTCGGCCTCCAGCTTTTCGCCCTGCGGCACAATCTGGTTCATGCGATGCCCGCTCCTTCCGTAAGGGTAGGCCTTGATGCCCAAGATGCCCTGAAGCAGGTTCCAATAAGTATCGTTGGTGGTGCCGATTTGGCGCTCATCGGTAATGGAATCGCCTAAAAATGCCACTCTGGCGCCCTTCCACTGGCTTTTTATCTCCACCTTTGCAGGCAGCGACAGGCAAATGAGCGAAAGGCAAAGTGCTAATGCAAATCTTTTCATACGACTTGAAGATTGTTTCCATCCCAGCAGACATAGTGTTCGCCACCCCCGATCCAATCCTTCACCACAATCATGCGCTCGCCGCCGGGCAGAGTCATATCCACAGCATCGTGGAAATGCCCGAAAATACAGAAATCAATGTGCTGCTCGGCGCATTTTTCGACGCAGAATTTATATAGCGGCTCCTCCTCTCCTTTGAACTTATAGCCACCGTGCTTGCGGCGGTTGGAATTGCTCCAATCGGTGCCGAAGCGGTAGGCAATCCAAGGATGAAGGGTACTGAACAGCCTCTGACACACCTTGTTATGGAAAATCTTGAGCATAAAGGCGTAGGACTTCTTGGCACCGCCCAGCCCATCGCCGTGCCCAAGCAGGAACATCTTGCCGTCAAACTCAATTAGCTGGGGCTGATTAAGCACCTTCACTCCCAATTCCTGCCAGAAGGAATAGAGCCAAATGTCATGATTTCCAGGGAAATAATAAACCTCAACGCCGGCATCCATCAGGGCAATAATGGCAGCAACCACCCTCACTCCCTCGCGGGGAATGACATCGCGGTATTCGTACCAGAAATCCCAGATATCGCCAAGCAGGAACACTGCCTTGGTGCTCGGCTTGTTCAAACTTTTGAGCCAAGCGACAAAGCGCTGCTCGCGCTCAGCCTCATCGCCGGTCTTCAGCCCAAGATGAACATCCGCTGCAAAGTAGATATTCCTCCTTTCCTCCATGCTAGAGCTGGCTTATGATAACAATGATGCCGACAATTGCGCAGTAGAGGGCGAACCAGCCCAGACGGGCCTTGCGAACCAGCGCAATCATTACCTTGCAAGCGAACAGACCGCTCAGGAAAGCAGCCACAAAGCCAATCAGAAGGGGCATTGTGCCAACGGAGGAAGCTGCCATCTCACCGCTCACCAGGTCCAGGAAGGCCTCTCCCAAAATGGGGATAAGCACCATCAGGAAGGAGAACTGAGCCATCACCTCGCGCTTTACGCCAAAGAGCAGACCGGTGGAAATGGTGGTACCACTGCGGGAAAGTCCGGGCACAACCGCAAGGGCCTGACCTACGCCAACTGCAAAGGCCTGACCATAGCTAATGCCGTTGCGGGCGGTGTTCTCAGCCTGCGCCTTTTTGGAAGCGAAGTCGCTGAAAAACAGCAGGATAGCAGTCACCAGAAGGGCAACGCCCACTACCATCAGCGAGCTAAACAGAGCCTCAACCTGGTCCTTAAAGAACACTCCCACAATGAAAACAGGAATCATCGAAACCGCAATCTTGAAGATATAGTCGGTTTCGTCGTTATACTGGAGCTTGAAAAGCCCGCAGAGGAGCTTCCAAATCTGCTTGCGGAAAACGATTATTGTGCTAAGCACGGTAGCTGCATGCACCACAATCTCGAACACCAAATCACCCGATGCCTCAATTCCCAAAAGTTCGCGCCCTATGGTAAGATGGCCGCTGCTGCTCACCGGCAAAAACTCTGTAAGTCCCTGAATCAGACCCAGAATCAACGCTTCAAACCATTCCATTACTCTTCCTCCTTCTTATCTCCAACGCCCATAATTCCCAGAATCACCAGCACCACCCCGGCTATAATTACCAGCGGAGCAAGCACCAGCCTGCGGAAATCGAACATAGAGTAGTTGAACACCTGAGGGTCCTTGACTCCACCGCCGGCCAGCAGCAAATAGCCTAGGGCCATCACCACAACGCCAATGAGGATAAAGAGGAAACCCCTCTTAGTAATTGCCATTTTATCCATATCAATAATACAACTTATCCTTATCTATCGAAATGAGTTTGTTAACAACGAAGTATGTGCTAATCAAGCAGATACCAACGCCGCAGACCACGATTATGCCGGCTACTATCGCCAGCAGCATAGGGTCGAAAATCGAGAATAGCTGAGGGAAGGACTTCCAAGCAAAGTAAATCCCGACACCCAGAGCCGCTATCGCGATAAGCGAAGCAATCAGCCCCTGAATCACCGCCCTACCCATAAAAGGCCGACGAATAAAGCCCCTGGAGGCACCTACAAGCCGCATTGTGTGGATGGTAAACCTGCGGGCATAAATGCTAAGGCGCACCGTATTGCTGATAAGCACGGTTGAAATAAAGAGCATCAGCAGGATAAAAATGCCCAGAATCAGGGATATCTTCGAGAGATTCGAGTTCAGCAGGTCCACCAGCGAGGTGCGGCTATCCACCTCCTCAACTAGCTTGGAAGACTCCAGCTTGGCCTTTACCACCTCGATGCTGTCGGAAGAAACATAGGGAGCATTGAGGGTGAGTTCCAGGGAAATCGGCACAGGGGTCTGCTCAAAAATGGTCAGGAAGTCATCGCCAAGCATCTGCTTTAGCTCCTCTGTGCCTTCCTCGCGGGTCACCAGCCTAATCTCGTGGGCAAAGGGTTCAGCCTCAAGTTCGGCCTTGTAGGCCTCTGCCTGGGCATCGCTCACCTCCTGCCTCAAAAGTACCGACACCTGCATCTTTTCCTTGAAATAGTCGGACACCCTACGGGCGTTCACCACCAGCAGGGAGGCCAGCCCGACCAACATCAGTACTAGGCTGATACTCAATACCGAAGACAGGTATGCACCCGCCAGACGGCGCCTCATTATTTTTCCTTCAGTTTTAGGCATAGCATGCTAATATCCGTCAAAGATAATCATTTATCAATTATTCAAAAAAAATTCTTACCTTTGTTAGAATAATAATTTTTAATAAAATGGCTGAAACCGTGCAAAAAGTTCTATTTGTAAACTCGGAGATCTTCCCTTACCTCCCTGAGAGCGATATCGCCCGCATTGGACGCTATCTCCCGCAGAGTATTCAGGAGAGAAAAAAGGAGATCCGTTCGTTCATGCCCCGCTATGGTTGCATCAACGAGCGCAAAAACCAGCTGCACGAAGTTATCAGGTTGTCCGGCATGAACATTATCATTGGGGATGTAGACCGCCCCTTGGTAATCAAGGTTGCATCTATAACCTCGGCAAGAATTCAGGTGTATTTCATTGATAATGAGGATTATTTCCGCAGAAAGTTCATTTTCGCCGATGACAAGGGCAAATTTTTTGCCGACAACGACGAAAGGGCCATCTTCTTTGCCCGTGGCGTGATGGAGACCGTGAAGAAGCTCCGTTGGGCCCCCGACATTATCCATTGCCAGGGCTGGATTTCCCACCTTGTGCCCGCATACCTTAAGATGGTCTACAAGGACGACCCCATTTTCTCTTCGAGCAAAGTGGTACTTTCCCTCTATGGCGACTCCCCCAAGGAGACTTTCGACAGCAAGTTTGCATACAAGGCCCAGATGGGCGCCTTGAAGGCGGGCGACCTCGACCTTCCCGAGGGCAGCACTGGCATAGAACTTGCTCAAACGGCCATAAAGTATTCTGACGGCATTATTTTTGGCTCTTCGGATGTTGACCCCGAGGTTGAGAAATGCGCCCGCAAGAGCGGTCTTCCCATCCTCGAATACGACGCAGAAAGCCTTAAGGACGGAAGTTATGCCGACAGCTATAATGCCTTTTATGATCAGTTTTAAGAGATGAAATTTTGGATTCCAGCTGTATGTGCAGCCGTGTTGGCTTGTGCATCATGTGTGAAGGTTGACGATGAAATCGGTGGCTCCCTTGTTCCCGTAAGCCATACATATACCGTAGTTACCCCCGACCCTATCGAAATCGGGGTTAAGAATAAAATGGCCGATAGCCTTTCGGGCTATTCCAGCACCAGAATCACCATCGGTGCCATTAGAAAGGACGATGAATATGGCCTCAGCCGCCACTCCAGCGCGCTTTGGCTGGTTCCCCTTGTGAACCCCGGCGACACCATCGACTACGGCGAAAACCCTATTTACAAGGGCTTCCACTTCACCGCTATCGCTGATTCCTTCTCGGTAGAGAACACCAATCAGGCAAATATCCTCCAGAATATCTATGTCTATGGCCTTAACAGGGCTATTTCCTTCAGCGATGATATCGACGGCAATTCCCTGCTTGAACATAGCTCTGAGCGCATTGCAAAGGGGATTCCCATTGTAAACGGCAGCGATTCTCTGGCTTTTGACTTTACCGATGATTACGGCAAGCAGTATATGGACATCCAGCCCGAGGATATGGCCGACCTGGACACCTATATAGCCAAGTTCCCCGGCATCTACCTCGAAACCAACGACCCTATCGGCGAAGGCGGCCGAATCAATATTTTCCAGCTTCAGCTGGGTTATGACAAGGATTATAACTCCCTTACCGGTAGCTTTGCAGAGCTTTTCTGGAGCGGCGAGTACGATGGGGAAAGGATTGATACCAACCTCTTCTTCTACTTCGGCGCTTCCGACATCTACGATGTGGATTCCCTGCTGGAGAATTCCGGCACTGGCAGCTTCCCTGAGTATGCTCTTAACATGACCACCCACGATGAAAGCAAGTCCCGCGCCCTTGCTGGGGATGCCGGCGAGTACATCTATGTAGAGGGCGGTGGCGGTCTTAAGCCTGTTATTTCCGCTGTTGAAATCAGGGATAACATCCGCAGCACCATCGAAGCTAATGGGCACGACCCCGACAAGGCCATTCTAAACAAGGTAAGCCTAAATTTCAGCTTTATCCCCTCGGATGAGGAATATGAGCTGATGTACAAGCTCCCTGAAATACTGAGCCCTACCTGCCGCATCGTTACCGATACTTCAGTGACCTTTATGGGCCTGACCGATGCCAGCGATAGCTATGAGGACCAGGGCGATATCAACCGTTCGCTGCTGAAATATACCCCGGATATCACCTATCATGCCCAGGAACTTATCCAGATGGAAGATGACGACGAGGGCCTTCTGAACGGCAATTACGATATCTGGCTGCTGATTATGCACAACGATGTTGTAACCACTACCACCAGCGGTTCTTCCGAGCTGAGTGAATATTATAAGTATCTGGCCTACCAGTCCTATATGAGCAGCATGTACGGTGGCTACGGCTATGGCAGCTACGGCAGCAGCTACTCCAATTACTACAACTACCAGATGCTGGCAAACTACTATGGCTCGTCGTCCACCTCGTCCTCAACCCAGACCGTGCTGGACCGCGACCGTTACTATTATTGCCGCATTTACGGCCCCGATTACTCCGACGAAGACCTTAGACCTGTACTAAGCTTTACCTATTCCATTCCTAACGAATAAGGCCGGTTTCCGCCGATGCAATAAAAAAAGAAGGCTGCCCACAAAGGCAGCCTTCCTTATTTTAATTAGTGTTGATTATTTCTCAGCAAGTTTCTCAGCAACTTTGTCGATAGCGTCCTTAACGGTAGCAATTGTGCTGGTTTCCTCATCGGGAATCTTAACACCAAATACTTTCTCAAATTCCATGAGAAGTTCTACAGTATCAAGAGAATCTGCACCAAGGTCATTGGTAAAGTTTGCAGTCTCAGTTACTTCTGAAGGTTCAACGCCGAGCTTGTCAACGATAATGTCCTTCACTTGTTTTACGATCTCTTCGTATTCCATAACTTAAATTATTTAGATTTATGATTAGTACTTTTCCAACTATCATGCCGCGGCGAATTTTGTTTGCAAAATGGCGCTTTGGCAGTGCAAAGTAACAAAAAATTATTTATTTCTCCAAACCTTCTTGTTTCTCGCTGAGTTTCAGCCAGATACGAATGGCGTTCAGGCCGTTCAGAAGGTAGAAAACATACTTGATAAGCATCACTACCGTGTAGGCCGAGCCGGGGGTAGTGGCAAGGGTGATAGACCAGAGCACTATCGAGGAGAGGTTGACCAAGGTCCAGATGTACCATTGCTCCATATAGGCAAAGGTCATCATGATGATGGCAATCACATAGGCAGCGGTGGTAAGGGCGTCAATCACCATCTTGGCGGGTACCGAGGACCCCATATTGTTGCGGCCTGCAAAATAGGAGATGCCAAAGGCAATTGCTGCCACTCCGATATAGCCTAGAATGATGTAGAGCCACTTTTTGGGGGTCATGCGCTGGGCTTTCACCTCTTCGGTGGCGGTAGCTCCCCTCTTTCGCCATTGGGCGATGCCCACAAAGTCCATAGGCAGGAAGTAGAGCAGATACAGCAGGAACATCGAGGTAAGCCCATTCTTCCAGAGCACATATATCTCGATGATTGCTCCCAGAATGCCGAAAACAAAGTTGAGGATGTTGCCCTGGGCTGCCAGGATGGTGCTGACCACCCCGAAAAGGGCGCCAAGAGCCACAATAACCTGGGTGCCGACCTCGGCCTGTCCGCTATGGATGTTGATGTAGCTGGCAATCAGCACGGAAATCAACATTCCAAAGAATATAAAGTAGTTAAAATACTTTCCAAATTTAGTCTCGTTCATGGTTCAGTTCAGTTAATATTCTATTCGCCAGTTTTGGGCCCACAAAGTTAGCTAAATCTTCGGGATTTGCTGCAGCAATTCGAGCTACGGACCCATAATGCATCAATAATCTTTCCTCTGTTTGCTTGCCTACGCCCTTGATTTCGCTGAGTGCAGACTTGATTGCGGCCTTGCTGCGCAGGCTGCGGTGGAAGGTGATGCCGAAGCGGTGGGCTTCGTCGCGCACCTGTTGCAGAAGTTTCAGCGCAGAGGAGTTCCTGTCGATAAAGAGAGGATAGGGGTCGCCTACCCTGATAACCTCCTCCAAGCGCTTTGCAAGGCCCACTACAGTGAGTTTATCGTTGATTCCGAGCTCGCAAAGGGCCTCCCAGGCAAAGCCTAGCTGCCCCTTTCCACCATCGATTACAATTAGCTGCGGCAGGTCGTCGGGGGCTTCCTCCAACATTCGGGAATAGCGGCGGTTGACCACCTCTTTCATACTGGCGTAGTCGTTGGCACCGACCACAGTCTTTATCTTGAACTTGCGGTAGTCCTTTTTGCTGGGTCGGCCGCTGCGGAACACTACGCAGCTGGCAACGGGGTTCGTTCCCTGGATATTGGAGTTGTCGAAGCACTCGATATGTTCGGGTAACACGCTCATACCCAGGGCCTTGGCTAGTTCTTCCAGCACACTGCGGTTGTAAGCATCGGGGTCGGTATGCTCCCTCTGTTTGATGGTATTGAAGTGGTATTCCTTGGCGTTTTTGTTGCTGAGTTCCAGCAGGGCAAGCTTGTCTCCTTTCTGGGGAATGGTGTATTTGGTTCCGGGGAAGGTCACATCGGGTTCGAAGGGCAGGATAATCTCCTTGCTGAGCGCTCCGAACTTGCTTTCTATCTCGGCCATAAATTCGCTGAGGATGGCCGCCTGGTCCTCCTCTATCTGCATTTTAAAGCCTAGATTCAGGCTCTGCACAACGGCACCGCCCCTGATTCGGAGGAAGTTGCCAAAGGCATCGGCGCCATCGAAAACCAGGCTGAAAACATCGGCTTCGGTATCCTTTGCTGCGGAGATAACCGATTTGGAATAGTGCCTCTGAAGGGTATCTATCCTATCTTTGAAGACCTGAGCGGATTCGAAATCGAGGTCGGCTGCAGCCTGTTTCATTCGGGCTTCGTAGCTGCGAATTATCTCCCCTGTGCCGCCCTTGAGGATGGAAACTATTTCCTCTATCCAGCCGTTGTATTCCTCCATTGAAACCGCTCCAACGCAGCAGCCTTTGCATTTGCCGATGTGGAATTCTAGGCAGGGGCGAATTTTGCCACGAAGGATGGTGTTAGAGTCTATCTTGTATTTGCAGGTGCGGAGCGGGTAGGTTCGGTGGAAGAAGTCTAGCAGGTTGCGGGCGTGCATTACGGTGCTGTAGGGGCCGAAGTAGCGAGACCCGTTCCGCTCGATTCTGCGGGTAAGGAATACCCTGGGGTAAGGCTCTGCGGTGACGCAAATCCAGGGGTAGGTCTTGGAGTCCTTGAGCAGGATGTTGTAGCGGGGCTTGTACTGCTTAATCAGGTTGTTTTCGAGCAGCAGGGCATCGGCTTCGGTGTCCACCACGCTGTATTGCACATCCGCTATCTTGGAGACCAGCAGGCGGGTTTTGGTATTGAGCCGGTCGGGATTCACGAAGTACTGCGCTACCCTCTTGTGGAGGTCTTTTGCCTTGCCCACATAAATCACCGTTCCCTCGGAGTTGTAGTATCTGTACACTCCGGGGGAATGGGGTAATAGCGCTATTTTTTCGCGAATGTCCATGGACCGCACTTGGCCCTACTTCAGGTAGGAGGCGATGGTGGGTTCCATGCTTTCGCCACGGAGAACTTCACCTCTCTTGAGGATGGTTCCGTCGGGGCCGAAGAGAATAAGGTGAGGAATACCTTCGATGCCGTAGATGTCTGTAGGCACCTTCTGGGCGTTTACAATCTGGTTCCAAACAACTCCATGCTCGGCGGCTGCCTTGGCGGTATCCTCGGGCTTATCCCAAACTGCTACGCTCAGGACATCGAAGTTGTCACCGTGGTACTTGTCGTAAACAGCCTTGATGTTGGGGATTTCACGCTTGCAGGGGCCGCACCAGCTTGCCCAGAAGTCAACCAGCACATACTTGCCCTTGCCGACATAGTCGGAGAGCTTCTTAACGCTGCCGTCGGGCTGCGCAATCTCGAAGTCGGTAAATTTCTGGCCTTCAGCAGTCTTCTTTGCAGACTCTAGGGCAGACTTAATGCTTACAATTTCAGGGGTTGCAGCAATTTCAGGGCTGAGCTCTGCAAGAAGATTGGACATTTCGTCGTTGTCGAGTTCTCCAGCCAGACCCTGAACCATAAGCAAACTGATTGCATTATCCTTGTTAGCCTTAGCGGCATCTACAGAGTACTTATTGTACCTATCCATGAATTCTGCCTCTTCCTCAGGAGTCCAATCTTTCTTCTCACTATATTCCTTGTAGAACTCGTCCAAGCCCTTCCTGACCTGAGTTAGCCTTTCCTGGATGGACTTTTTAGGCTTTGAGCTGGTAACTACAGGAGGGAATTCATCTGTTGCACCAACAAAATCGAAGTCGATGTTTGTACCATCGGGGATGAAAAGCATGTGATAGTCGCCGCAGGCGAGTCTGCCGTAAGCCTTGACATCGGTGGGAACCTCTACCTTGAACTGGCCATCAACAAGGGCAACGGTTGTGTCAATTCCGATACCGGGAACAGAAATCTGGATAGCACTAGGGCCATTTTCATCGACTGTTCCTGTAAGCAGGGTGGTCTTGGAAGCGCTGTTGCAGGCTGCAATCATCAGAGCAGCAACTGCGATAAGGGAAATCTTCTTCATATATTTTTGATTAATGTTTCTAGCTTGCAAATATAATAAAAAAGGGCGACCAATCGGCCGCCCTTCCTTATTTGTAGAGAATTACTTGTTCTCGCGACGAGGCTTGCGGTCACGGCCACCGCGGGTGCCACCGCGACCACCGTTACCACGGCCTGCACCTGCTGCCTGAGCATTAGCTGCTGCATAGGCTGCGGGGGTGAGGTCCTGCTTGCCGTACTTCTCACCGTTGCAAATCCAAACCTTGATACCCAGGGTACCAACTTTGGTGTTTGCTACTGCGAGAGCGTAGTCGATGTCGGCGCGGAATGTGTGCAGAGGGGTACGACCCTCTT
>Ga0181612_158882_pt1 | contig 14623 bp, 5 predicted proteins | sample HoacroProtozoa21_FD_119630 | JGI IMG/M metagenome (GOLD analysis project Ga0181612, IMG submission 119630) | Hoatzin crop microbial communities from Cojedes, Venezuel. Combined Assembly of Gp0051906, Gp0051904, Gp0051908 | reverse complement strand
GAAAAGAAAAGAAAAGAAAAGAAAAGAATCCCAAATAAATTGCCACCAAAAAACATAAAGAAGCAAAGACTACATTGCGACAAAGGTAAATAATGTATCCTGAAGGCTGTATTCATTAAATGGGAGTATTTATGGCTGCTTCTGTTCCTCCACGGACGTATTAACATCTATGAGAAGGCTATAATTGTTATTACAAATTCAGCTAAATAAAGACTATTACTAGTGGCCACTATTGGCATTTACACACATATACACTTAAATTTGAATTTCGACACATGAAACAATTTGTACTTCCAACAAGCAACGTTACCTTGTAGTTTATTTACTCTGAGTTTTACTTACTCGCAATTGAACAAGAAGGTCTGGCTCTGGCCCAAATTACCCTCTAAATGGAAGACGTAGCAGTCTGTGGTACGCACGCTTGAATTCAGGCTGCCTACAGCCCCACTCGCAGACATTGCAATGACTGGTCCGTGAACCATCTCTCAGAAGACACTTGCAGCTTTATGTGTGAAGAGCTAGTGGAGAGGTGTTTCCATGGTATTGAAGAAGAGCCAGAGCTGAAGTGGAAAAAAGTCATTTTAACAATCCTCTTTTGTCAATGCCTTTCCTTTAGCACATCCAGTGGGTTTCACCTGTAGTCACAATTTCATCCAAAATGCATAAAAAGCTCGCCTTGATTTATATCAAGGAAGTTGGAAGCTGGCTACTTCACTGTCGGGGTTTTTTTTTGTTTTCTCAACACTTCAAAGCAGTATCTGATTTGCTCACAACATATAAAGTCATCAGCATTTATACTTCTTCATGTGCAAAAATGCTTCAGTAACTTACCTTCTCGGTACTGCCATTCCTGCTATGAAGGCAGTTTGGCTCTTAAATTATTAAAAAAAAACTTTAAATAAGTGAAATAAAAATAGTGCTAAGACAAATAGTAATAGGCTAGTGGGTTTTTAGTTAATATGAAGGGGTGGAATTATGTTATTTTTTGGTATGTTTCAGGGGTAAAAGTAGTACTCCCTTGTACACAGCTTTTTTTGCAATGCCTAGAAAACTGTGCATAAAAGCACCTCGTAACAATATATAGAAACTGTGCCGGTGTTTCAAACCCTGTTTTTCACATACACAGGCTGAGAAAGGTTTTAAAGACAGTCGAATGCTGGCCTCTTAACTGTTCCACTTCCTCCCTCCACTCCACGTTTATTCTCCCCAATTCTCATACTTGTTGTTATAAAATACTATATCCCAAAAAGAAAAAGACTTTCCAAATTGCCTATCATTCTCCTAAAAAGGAGAAAAATTGTGAACTGAAAAATACCTACAAATTAGTAGTGGTTTAGACAGCAGGGATAATTAATCATATCTTGACTAATATTGTCAGGAAAGAACATGGAGCGATATCATTCTTGCTGCTGGAAAAAAGTTAAATATAAAACAGATATTAAAATGCATGCAGTTTTTTTGGATGTCCTTTTCTAAAGATGTTGGTGAATTGTCTCACTGCATGTGTGTTTTCTTTCAGTCTCGCCGGTATTCTTTATGTCAAATGGCAGAGTAACATTGCCCGTTGTTATATGACGCTATCACGACTGAGAGCTTTGAACGGAGTATGTGATAATAAGACTGTGTGACCACCTGGAATTTTGGTGCTGTAGCTACAGATACCCAAAAGCTTGCATTCATGCGGATTGTGTGTGTCTTGTTCATTCTCAGCACTAAGTCAGTTCAAGTGCAGTCAGAGCCCTTTAACTGTAGGTTGCACTGCCTTGCATCTAGACAAAAGAGACCAAATGTTTTAAACAAGTTATGCTCATTTTTACCACTCAGAAAAATTTCTGCAATCCTAGAATGTTTTCTGTTACCTTAAACAAAGTTTGTTAGATATTTTTAGTTTTGGGTGAGTATGGTTAACATAACAAATGGTTAGCAAATTAAGACTCAAAAAAACTTCAGTAATAAACATGCTGTCTAGTTATATTGCTCACAAAAAAATTTTAGCATGTGGAAAAGATATAAATTTGTCTTCCTTATGTAGCCACATAGAAGAAAGTAAGAAAAAAGATCATTTATTTTTAAATTGCTTGAAGAGTATTCTTAATCTTTTCTGAAGTTACTGACCTTTCGCTATACATGTAAAAATACAAGTTCACCCCTACTATAAACTGTTGTAGAAGCATGATAAATTCAGAAATATTTATGTAATATTTATATGTAAAGATAAGCCACAATGAATGGCATATTGTAAAAGAAAAGTGGTATTCCAGATCACCATAGAAACAGTAGTAGATAAAGCTGGGTTTTAGACATTTATCAGCAGTGGCAGGAAACATTGTGTAATAGATTTAGAAAATGTTACAAAAATCAAGGAGTTAAAAACAAGTCAATTTCAGAGCAATTAAGATTATATTTTAAATAAATATTTTAAAAAAATCTAGCTGATTTGTTGTTCTTTTTTTCACTTTCCACAAAAAGGAACTCTAACCAGTATCATTCTGGTTATAAGTATTATGAAATAAGTGTGTGCTACGCAGCACAGCTGTGTGGTTATTCTAAATGTTCAGGAGCACCTAACAGTAAACACAAACAGTGGCTTTAAAGATATTTCTGTACTGGAGTGTACTTTCATGGTAAGAAGCTGTAACTTGCTAAATTTTGAGGTTTCTGTGCAACAGAAACCATACTGTACAGAGACACTCCACCTACAGCACTGTGGTCAAAAAGTTGATTGAAAGGCATTTTAGATGCACAAAAATATGTTGAGTTAGTACATTTTATTTTCTGTATGTTTAGCTTTTTCTAAAACGTGTTTTTATATATATATACATATTTCAACAAATGCATTGCAATTTTCTGTAATCAGGGAAAACATTAAAGGAGTATTTGAAAGACTAGGGTTTTTTTCAGAATTTCAATGAAGTTTTGTTGCCTATCTCATTATTCATCCCAAGTATCAAAAGGCATTGAGACAGAGAAACTTAGAAAGAACTTACTATCAATCATGCATACTTGAGACCAGTGCTGTGGAAAGCATGTTTTTAAAATGCTTGAATAATTGTATGTAATGGCAATCCATCTTTTCTTAACGGTACGTTGACAGAAGCTAAAGAGATTGAAATGACAATAAGAGGAATGACATTCAGTATACATTTGGGAGAATAAATGCTCATAGTATTGGCATAGAGCTCATCTTTCTGATATGGACCAGCAAATAGGGATTAGCAATACTTAAAGGTCACGTTTTCCATGGCCTGACGCGCTGGGATTTTAAGGTAGTCCGGGGTCGCAGTTAGCATTAACTTGCATTAGAAGGGTGGCAAAGATAAAACAGCAGCCACATGAACCGTGCACAGACGCATCTTCTTGCCTCAGCGCTGAAGTGCAGAGGTGCTGCTGCTTACGGGTGTTAAGGAACAACAAGTGCAGGATTAGGCAGACCTATAAACGTGGTTGCGTGCCTGTCCTTGACATATCAAATACCTTGACTGCGTGTTAAATTTGATTAATAGGCTTACAAAAATCGTATTTTCATCTTAAAAATTCTTGTCATTAAAAATTATTAGAGCAAATGATAGATGAAAAAAAAATCACATTCATTGTATGCACTTAGTGGAAATCACATGTACAAAAAAACAGAAGGAGAAAAATTCAACCATATGATTAGCTTAAACAGCTCATGGTAGTTTCTTGTTCTGAGTCACATTTCTTACTGGAACTTCTAAGCTAGTGCAGAAAAGGAGAGAGAAAAAAAAAAAAGGCATTTATTTGATGTGCAGGTCTTTCATTGTGAAAACAGTCCCTGTGGAAAATTATGTTTTTTTTACAGAGTAGCGAAATTTTTCGTACTGCCTAGGTTTTGCATGATGTCAGAGCATTAGCTGGCCTACTGAGAACTTATAAGCACATCCCTGTTTCTTCCTGTATAATATGACCGAAAGCTCTTTGTACTAAAAGACAGCAGTTCGTATTCCTAATTATCTGATTTGAAATTAAATAAAGTATGCTACGTCTGTGTTTAGAAAAGACCTTGTTTCAAAGGTGGTGTTTGTTGCTGGCCAGCTATTGTTTGTTCTTCATTTATGCTTTACAATTCTCATTTCTCACAGAAGCATTTGAATTTTTAACTCTAGACGTTCCTTCAAAACAATTTTGAGTCTGTTATATGAACAGTGTATCTCTTTTACACAACTTAAATGCCATATGAAATTATTTCTTTGCTAAAAATCTGGCAGGAGTTGGGAGCCATGGACTCAAAATCATTCACTATCAAAAATAAGAATTGACTGCCCGTGTTCTAACTATTTACAGCTGCAAATCTGAGGTGCAGTTTTAAAATATTGATGGGAAAAATGTACATGGGGTAAAGAGTTTTAGAATTAAAAAGTCACAGGGAAGGGTGCAGTATCAACACTTCATAGAGCTACTTAATGAAAATGTCCTGTGCTCTTTACCTGTACCTCCGGTTTTGTGCAGTGAGGGGTAGGTGTATTTCCTCACTTATGTAATGCACACATATATTCTGTTTTGGAACTGTATTTATATTTATGCATTTGCCTTCTGAACCTGCTCAATTCCAAGACTACAGAAATCACATATCCCATTTCCAAAATAGCAGAGGGACTACAAAGACCAGCATGGGGATTTTTGAAGGATTTTTTTTTCTTTCTTTCTTTCCAGGTGACATTTACGAAGAGGAAATTTGGTTTAATGAAGAAGGCTTATGAGCTGAGTGTTCTGTGTGACTGTGAGATTGCTCTGATCATCTTCAACAGCACCAACAAATTGTTCCAGTATGCCAGCACTGATATGGACAAAGTGTTGCTGAAATATACCGAGTACAACGAGCCGCATGAGAGTCGAACGAATTCGGATATTGTCGAGGTAAGATTTTATGTTCTGTGAGGATTATTTTTTCACTTCGCTCTGAGACGGGGGTACTCAAGCAAGAGGCCCTGAGCTCTCAGCGGTCGCAGAATGTACCCAGGAGGTGACACAGGCAGGAGAGCAGAACAGGGACAACAAAGTGTGTGTTTGGGGGTTGGAAGTAGTGCAGCAGAGACTGGAGGTAATCCAGTATTTTGTGAGCTCTAGGTTTTATCCTTTTTATGGGGTGTCCAGCTCCTTGTCGTCAAGCTTTCTGTGCAGCTTTGTCCCTTTGTCCCGTTAGTCCTCTCCACCCCTTGGCCGCTGCCTCCCAGCTGAATCTCTTCTGGTCTCCTAGTCGCTCCTGGTGACATGATCTCCAGAAAACACTGTGTGCCTAGACTCCTCACTCCAAAATTCGTGATGTCCTCCACCCAGGAAGAACTAAAAAATACATTGTTAAAGATATGGAAGAAAAAGATTTAGAATCGCTGCTTTAAGTGCAGTGCACTAAAGAAGATATTTGAATGCCGTGCATTTAATCACGGCGTTCGAATGACTTGTTTAGCTTTTTGGTTATTTGCACAGGAAGGGGGTTTCATAAAATGCCAGATAAGTTTACTTACAAGCTGCACAGTAACAAATGTTTCAGCAACCTCACACAGAATGCTGTCACCGTAGTATAATATTAACTGTATCAAAGCAATGCTATCAGAATGCTAGAGACACCATATAATTACTTTTTTAAACAAATTATATAGGGCAAGATGTATTTACAATTACTGAAAATTATTGATTAAAATTTACAATTTTCAATTTGAAGCTTCTAATATTTGCAGAAAAGTCAGTTTACTTTACAATCACATTAGAATTCAAGCCATGCAAAACAGATGAAGCTTTCAATGATTTTGTTGTAACAGCAAAACGCTCAGAGTGATACCTAAAAAACTGGTTATGTAGCTTACACAGCTCCTGTTTTCAAAGCACCTAAGTGATACAGGCATCTAACGGTATCACTTAAAAAAAGTATTGGAAGGATAAGGTCCTGCCTTAAAGATCAGTGAAAATTTATTCATAAATTTTATTGAATACATTGACCTATACACTTAGGTTTCTTCAGATCTTTCTAGAAGTGTTAGTTTCAGAATTTTAAATAATCTGGATGTTGTCTAAAATGCGACTTCGGTGCTTTTGGAATCTTCGTCTTGGTTAGTCGTGTATTTGAGACTAGCAATGGAAGAAAGTAAGCGTGTGAATTATATATAAAATGTTTTTGATGGAGAAAAAATACGGTGTAATAGACATTGCTACACTTGTTACAAGATGTCACAGTCACACTACCGTAGACTGGCAAAGACTGCAACGCAGGAATATATATCACTTTTCTGTCTACCCTTATGTCAACATATAGGATGATACTGTTTTGCTTCCTTCATGATCTCCCAGCAGATTTTCTCCACCATTAGGAGAGGATGAGGTTCTGACAGCGGAAGAAAAATTGATGTGAGTTAGGGCTAAGAGGAAAGTACATAATTTCTTCCTCCTCTCCATCATCTCTTTTCCTCTTACTCCAAATCTCCTATACAGACATGAAACCTTTCCTGTCACCCAGCTCTGTTCAGCCCATGTCCTGTCCAGCAGAATTCAGATTCTGTCCCCAAAATAATGCCCTGTCCTCTTTTAGTGGCGTAAAGCCAGAATATTCTTAGCAGGAAAAGTTTCCTGTGACAACTTTACTTCTTCCTGCAGGCTTTCTTGTGGGAATAGGTGAATAGCCAGTAGTTAGGGATTTATTGCTTGCTTCACAGTGAGTGAATACTTTTGATCATAAGGGCTACAGTTTTTCAAGAAAATGGATGGAAAATGTAGAATTTAAAATAATGTGTATTTTGTTATAACTTTCAAATTTTCAGAAAATGCTCTGCACCAGCAACATCCCCTTCCTGCAAAAATAGCAGGCTAGTTTGGATAGGCTGACAGGCAATTTTGCATGCAGACATGTAATTTTCTGGCTCTACCCAAGATATGGTGGACGTCCCTTTTCACTCCTCTAATAGGAGCCAAATAAAAGAAGATAATTGAAATAAGCATTATTTAAATTGAGTAATCAGTTAGTCAGGAGAAAAGGCTAAACGAAGTGCATGCTTGCAGTTTTTCTGTATGTTCTGTCAGCTCTGAATTCAGTCATTTTGATCATTTTGCTGTTAGGTTTTCATGTTCTGCCTGTAATGCAAAATACTTAAGACACACCAGTGCCAGTACTGTTTCAGGATCAAAGGAGTACTTGTGCCAGGTGGAGGTTTTGAACAAGGGTTTCGTATTATCATGCCTTTACTTGATAATTAACATCACATTTGCGAGTACAATAGAGGAATAGAGCCCATGGAAGTATGCAGTCTGAGAAATGGCTTGACTTTTAGTGTAGTTTGGATATATTTTTAGGTACAGGATATAAATCTGCCACACATTTAAATATTTAAATTGATCAGTTAAACTGACTACATTACACATATTTTCCTTGTAAGGAGTCCATTTCTTTTCGCTTTCAGACAGCTAGATTTCACACTTACCAGTTTTTAATCTTGTTCTTCCAGAGCAATCAACAGCAGCTGGGAATCAGACAGTATTATTAAATCTGATAATTTTCTACTAAATGACTGTTCAATAACTATATTTCAGCAAAAGAAAAGGGCATAGCTGCGCTCACAGATTTCTGCACAGTATTAGAGAAAGAAAACTTTTTTTAGGTAGACTTATGCTAATTTGAAATATAACTGTGAAGTCTGTAAAGGTCTTTAATTTAGAATCCAATTTCTGTTCACATTCAGCATAATATTAACTATTTACCCACTTTTTAGTTGTGTAAGAAGCAGGTTATCAGTCATAAGAATGTGGTATAACTTCTCTGAACAATTTATATTCAAAGAAAATCAAAAATGTAGGTCTCTAATATGTACTTAATTACTTTTAAGTTAAACCGTGGCTATTGAAATGGAAAAATTACATGACTTTTCATGTAGGTCTGGCTAAAGCTGTTAATTTCATTACGCAAATGTTTTCAGTTTAATTACTGGGATTAATTATACTTAGCATTTCTGAAGGAGAGAGTCTTCAGGCCATAACTTGTTATTTGAAGTATCAGAAGACACCGAGTGTCATACATCTAACAAACATTACACTGTTTTTCAAGAGAAAAATTATTTGACATTCATTTTAATACTGGTATTACTGTAAATCAAACAATTCGGTCCTACTCAGCTTCTAGGTATATGATCTGATTATGTCTGTCACAATGTAAAATGGAGTGGCTTATATTAAGAGAATTGTAAAGTTCAGTCACTGTTACTCTTCGACCTCTTCTGGTTTAATGATTTAAACAAATAGCTTATATTTTCTTTACAGACGTAGTAATTTTATTTACATGTAATAAATATAACTGAGATGGTCTTTTCCTGTTGCCTCATTCCAGATGGGGTTGATTAGCATGCAGTTTGGTATATCTGAGTTTTTTAGGTCACAAGAATTATCTACCAGCTGAATGTGTTTCAGCTATTACCCAACAAATACACTTACAATATCCACAGGTAACTAAAAGTCAGTGTGTGCTCATAAAGGAGAAAATACTTGCATTCAGCCCTCAAGTTTATCCATTTCAAGCAACCGTGTGACAATTATTGTGAGACTTACCAAAATGTATGCAGAGATTTTATGATATGAATTAGTTCTGCAAAAGAAACATTCATTCTGAGACTTCTGTTTAGAGTTAACTGGATTCTTAAAACTGAAGCCTTTATGTCCTCACCCACCAAACCGCTCACACCACAGTTGTTCATTCAGTTTTGCTGCAATTAAAAAGTGCATATTGGTTGCTGGATATAGTAACTTATTTTAAGGGATAGCAGAACCTGTGAAGGGTTCCTTCGACACTAAGGAAAAAAAGATTCATTTCATCCTTACGCTAACTTCCAGCTGCTGTACATAAATACCAACAACAATATATTTAGCAGCTGTCAGTTAAAATCCTGTGCTATAATTACTAGAGGATTTGTAATTCTTTATTTTAAAATGGGATTACATTTTCTCTCATTACAAAATCCTGTGGCATTTGGTACACAGTCTTTGGTACAGAGGTAGTGTTTGTACAACTAGAGTTCCAATCTGTCCTTAGAAGTTTGTCAATTCATCCAGTTCCTATCTGTTCTATCAGAAAAAAAATACCTTATGAGTTTTTAGTTTAACATAGCACAGTTGCACAGGACTAGCCAATGATTTTCTTGTGGCAATGAGGAAGGGGAGAAGATTAAATGTCAGAGTTTAACAACAGACAAGTATGTGCATTATGCATTTTTTGCATTTACTTGAAGTGGGGCCAGATCCCCTCATTGTTTACGTAGAGCAGGAGCTGATGTAACACAACTCATTTCAGTGATATTTCACTGCCACGCTGCTGTGAGTAACGAGAATCCAGTGCCAAAGAGCTGTAAGCCGCAAGGAGCTGTAAGCTGCTTAGGAGCTCAGAAAGGACATCGCCCTTAGGTTGTAGGGGCCATATTGCAGAGTAGGAATACAAGGAAATATTTTGCATCTTGGCTGCAAATGTAATTACAGCCCTTAACCACGTTACAGAAATCTGCTGTGGTTCTTCAGCTAAGCCATCAAGCCTTTGCTGATTTAAGGTGAAACTTGCTGCGTGTTTTCTCTCTCACTGTCCCTTCTTCCTTGTCACTTCTTTCAGGTCAAAGCATCAGCTACTGCCTCAGCTTTAGCAGACCTCTAGTGAGGTTTTACTAAGTCCTGGTTTTGATTCTGTTTCTCGGACGCTGAGTCAAACACACTGATCCTTGCTCCGTATGCGCATAAATCATTCCTCCACAAATCACTAACCACTACATCTTTCAGCTCTTTTTAAGCCCCAAATCCATCAGTTTCTTTGACCCTGATGCTCTTATAGTCTCTCTTTCTCCAACTGGCTGCTATTCCTCTGCTGATTCAGTGGTCACTGCCTTTAACTCAACTTCTCCTACTAGGTCAGCCCTTTCAAATCCATCCCATTAAACAGATCTTCTGCTTTTTGGCTGAGATATGCCCACCTCCTCAGTTCCCCTCTGCCATACCGCTAATCACCAGTAGAGAAAAAAGAGGAACAACACAAACTTCCTCCATTTTTCTCTTTGCTGAGGTTCTATGTTATCAATGCTGATCACCCACCAAGTCTTCTCTGTATTCTGTAAAGTTCACTACTTAAAACTGCTACTTTGCGTGCACGCACACACATGTGTCTGATCTTTGGAGCTGTCTTTTATGTTACAAGAAACTCTTCCATGACCTCAGTGCTTTTCCTTTTCTGAAATATCTCTCTTGCTATCTGCCTTTGCCTCTATCATTTAGTGGCATCTGGCTTCAACTACTCCTTTTTTTCTCTTGATATTTTTTACACTTTGAAGTAGTTCAGGGTCCTCGAGATAGACTTTTGCATATAGGTAGATGTCAGCTTGTGCGATACACTGTCAGATCCTTCAGCTTCAATAGAACCTTATCCTTGTTTGGCTTCTTAGCTACACATTGTCTTGCTCTGTGGGGTTTATTTCACCTGAATATTTACAAAGCACACCATGCCCTTTCACCCACCTCTCCACTCACTCCTGCAATTTTGCTTTATTTTAAAGCACACTAACATGTCCTGCCTCAGAGCATTTACAGACGTATTTCAGACATCGTGCATAAGAACAGGTAGCAAAATAAGGTGGTGATGATATAGTAACATGATTCTCCATGTAAGACGCATCAATCCTGTTTCCATACAACCAAGTTTATACCTCTCGTACCAAGGACCATCTTTTGACCATTTATGAGGGTGTCCTCATCTTCAACTCATCCTCAATTTCGTCCTTCTTAATCTCATGCCAGCTGCACATGAGTGCATACTTCTTTTTCCATCTTCCCATCCCTGAGAGTGTCATTAAGTTGTCCTCTCCTTTGTCTCTCGTCTCACCAGCTGCTCCTTCAGTCTGCCTGTTAGGAATTACTTTTCCGTTACACTTGACATCCCTCCATCCTCTTTTCCCTTTCGTTTCTCATTGAAATTGGGCAAGTTTGGAGAAACTCACATTGGGTGAACTCTTGCTTTAGTGATACTGAAAACTTCATCAAGAATTAGCCTGAGCTACTCTAAAAGACTTGAATTATCGTAGGGCCACTGTTATGGTGTTGCTGGTTGGTCATGTGGAAAAAAAAGTAGGTGTAATTTGCAATAATGTGTCAGATTTTTAAATAATTTACCTATTACGCATTCTTTTTCGTAGATAATCAGCATCTAGCATTGTCTTTTTAACTTGTTTTGCATAGGGTCATACGTTCTCATTGCTTTAGTAACTGCTGATGAATTGACCATCTGCAGAGTACTTTCCCTTCCCCAGTGGCCTCCTGTATTCGGTGAGGGAGAATAAACTGAACATCATAAGAGAGACGAGTCCCATTTGCAGCAGCATTTTCCCCCAAGGGGAAGAAGTGAGCTCACGGACACGTGAAGTTCTCCCTGCAGGTTGCACATCCTTTGTGTCTTCCAACACGCAGAGACATGTTTACAGACCTTAATGTTAAGATGGTAGGGAAGAAAGTAATACCAAGCCCTATAGGGTGGTGGAATTCAGAATTTTGCTTTTGTGTGTGTGTATTATTGCTGGTTAAAAAAGGTTTTTGCTGTAAAAAAAAGGTGTATAATGAAAACATTCAGCTAATGATAGGTAACAATGAATACTTCCACAGGTTTGCAGAAGAACTAGCTTGAATTGAAAATCCAATCGCTTTTAGTATGACCAGCGACAGTACTAACAGGCATGAAATACTACTAAATCTCCTGCAGGCTTCAGGGACATGAGACTGAAAACCTAGGAGAGCTTTAGCGCATGGGAGGGTTGGAGATGATGAGGATGGCGCTCGGGCAGCCAAAGGTGCGTGCGTGTGACGTGCTGCACGGGCAGCGCACTGGGAAGGCCGCGGTCCTGCCCCGCTGGTGGACTGACTGCGCGTTACCCCTTCGATCCTTACCGGTGTGCCGTGGGACCCAGAGCGCGTGTGGGGTTAGTCACTTGGTGTGGAAGTTCTGAATGAGACGGAGAGGGGAAAAAAATCCTTCTGTCAATTATTTCTAAAGGTCACAGAGCTAATGACTAGCTGGGAGGTTAATTAGATTCTGAAAGCCTCTTCATATCAATTAAGACTCTTATCTGGGTATTTGCAGTAAATAAGCCCATATAAGTCTCTAAATGTGCTCTTTTTAGGAAAAGTGAGGCAAAAACTGTTGTAGCTTGTCTAATGTAATAAGTGTATTTTCTTCGCTTGTCATCATAACATAATACTGCATATAAACAAGCTATGAAGTACATGTCAAGTCAGCTCCTCAGCTGTTGAAATCAGGGGAAACATTTCAGCTAGCATGGGCTGAAGATCTGGGACAGTATAGAAACTAAGCCTGTATGCAGGAAAGGTTATTCAGGGTGATCTAAAGACAGTACAGTCTATTGGATACTGCCCTGGACTAGGACTCATGAGACTTGGGTTTTATTAATAGCTTTGCCAAATACTGTTGTGTGACCTTGGACAAGCCACATTTCCTCCTAATACTTCAGTTTCCCTATCAGTAAAATGGGGATAGCACTATTGATCTCCTGAAGACCAGCTTGTTAAAAAGACAGCTACTGTTACCAGTTTCCACAGGCCTGGAGATGATTGGGCAGGGTCAACTGGCCAAAGAATTTCCTTTGGATGATGATTTAGGCTTTTTAAATGCTTACTTCTTGTTTCATTTTCAGCAAATATGAGCCAAACCATTATTGCTAACCTCATGCATGACAAAATCATGGGATTGGCTTCAAGTTCTTCAGCATTTTTGTAATATTCCTTCGGTCTGTCTTTGTTTGCCTTCTGAATTTTGAGCCTTTGGAAAATGTGTTTGTAACCTAATAGCCTCATGTGAGTTTCTTCCATGTTTTTCCTAACCAAGATTGGTACAAAAAGATCTCAGAGGAGAAATAACCTATTTGCAAAAATACTAAAAAACTCTCCACTTTATCAATCTTAATTTCATTTTTCAGGCAATTAGTTTAGAAATACATCTTTTCTAAACAAAAGCTGATATTCTTACCTAATCTTATTATTCCCTCAATTTGGACTTTAAGTTAATATTAACAGTTACAAGACCACAAGAAAAACTTCAAAGCTGGATAACTATGGAAGGCAGTTTTATTCTGCCCAAAGTAGTCCCTCAATGGGACTTCTGTTCCAGTCAGTGGGACTGCCTGAATTAGTCCCTCTACTACATCCAAAAAATAGTAATTTATTCCCTTCCTCCCACTTGAGATTTTTGACTCTATCTTTCCATGCACAGGCTATTGTTTAAGCTCTCATTGACAACTCTGCAGCATCCTTTTGCTGTGCATCTAATAAGTGATAGACCTTTGATACTTTGCAGCCTAGAGAAGAAACGTAGAGGATCAAGTGTTGACACTATTGTGGGTTTTTTTCTAATACATTTCAGATTTCTAGTATGTGAAAAATGCAGCTAAGAGAAAGTTGCATAAAGAGTTGTTTTGTTTTGCTTTCTCAACAACAAAAAAAAATATTCACTATGATTTCTTTGCAACAAGGATTTGGTTGACATGAAATGTAGTTTGTAATCCCAATGTATCTCAAATGGAAGTCAAGTAGCTCAACTGATAGCTTATTTTTCCATGCCTGGAAGAAGAGAACAGGGACAGGGGAAACTAAAATGGATGCAAAGTTAGTAGTCTGAAGCACATGGTAGAGCAAAAACTACTTTTGAGTATGTTTTGAGGGAGCTCTGGACCTCCTGATTGTTAATCGTTGGGGATCAGTTCTTGTTATGGGCCATGTCCCCACATTATTTTTCTTTTATTCTTTTGTTCTTAGTGATAATTTTAAAATTATTTTAATAATTATTTTTAAAATATTTTAATAAATTAGGAAATGTTTTGGATGGATTGTTGTAAAAATGCTGTGATGACAAAGGTGAAAAATCTGTGCAGAGTATAAGTGTGTTTCAAACTCTGTTCATAGTATCCTTTCTTTGTCAAACTGAGAACTTAAATCTGTATTTCTCAGAGCAAGATCTGTTTCACAGATCCCTGTTTCTTTCTCCAAAACATGATATATCTGGCTGAGAAGCTGGAAAAATCTTACATGTCTGTGTAACATTCTTATAACTTAATAGCTCCAAAGTTTTATCCCAATCTAGTCATTGGAGAATGTTCTTTGTTTTTGTAGTCACTGTTTCACATAGTAACAGCTTGTTGTATTTTGGTCTGTTTGCCAGAGGGTAGGTTTATTTTTAAATCCCTGAACTCTGAATTTTCTTTATTTTTCCAAGATTGGAAGCAGCTGAAATGCCTGGAGTTACAGGTTGAAGGGCTTGCTTCACAATGTGAGATGGGAAGCCTCATCCCCTCCCCCTTTTGTGTTTTTCTTTTTTTGAATTTTTCCTAACAAATGCCTCCTAACTGATATTTGTCTAAAAATAGAAAACTGCCTAACTAAAAATAACTTGGCTCTCAATCTTGCCAAGGAAAATGGAGAGGAATAGGCGTGGAATAGAAGGCTGAGTAATCCAGCTCTATTCATTCACAGATCCCTTTGAGAATGCAGGCGATGATAAAGTGCCCTCAAAAAACCACAGGCCTGACTTGCTCTCTTCAGACTTCTAGGTGCCAATAAACATTTTAGCCCAAGGATGTGTTTTTTTTTTTTTTTT
>Ga0181612_113735_pt1 | contig 14623 bp, 9 predicted proteins | sample HoacroProtozoa21_FD_119630 | JGI IMG/M metagenome (GOLD analysis project Ga0181612, IMG submission 119630) | Hoatzin crop microbial communities from Cojedes, Venezuel. Combined Assembly of Gp0051906, Gp0051904, Gp0051908 | reverse complement strand
TGCATTACAATATCTTGTTAGGGTTGAGTTTTATGTAGTTTGCTTGTTTCTTTCCTGAACTGTGTTATGGAAAAGTGTTGTGTCAGTTCCTGTCTGTGTAACATTTTGCATGTTTGAATGGGTATACATACTACAAGCTTTATGATATGCTAACTTGAAATTTTTATTTTGAATCTTGATTAGCATAGAGTTGTTTGAATTGTTTTAGGTTCTGATTATGAACTGTAGTTCTAGTTGGTTCTGATAAGTCACAGTAGGTTGCTCTTCCAGAATCCTATCATATTGCTGAAGCAAAATTAGTTTGAGACAGCAAGAGCTTAAAAATCAGTAACTGCATCAGTGTTTTCACCTGTTAGCCAAGAACACTAAAATAATTGAAACATTTTGTTATAAATGAGATAGAAATTCATGATACTGTGAGGTGTTTTCAGATGGGTAGTTTATTCATGATCCATATTAGGAGTGGTTGAGAAAAGACAAAGTTACCAATCTACTGTTACTATGTTTTGCTTGGGGAAAAATCACTCCGGTTCAGGACAAAAACATGTTGCAGTCACTATAGCTTATGGTTGTATTATAATCAACATTGCTGTGTTACCTTCAACTGTGGGATAACTTAAAAACTGTTGGTATTGTCAAGATCTTCTCATAAACTAATAGCTTGCTTTTCAGCAGATTTGTAAGCTGGTGATGAGGAAAATGGAACATTTATAATCGTGTTAAGAATGTTCATATACGAGTACAAACCCAGAGCTTGCTGTAACATATAAGTATGTGTGTTTAGGGTTTTGTTTTGCTGCTATTGCTAGTTGCATTTTTGTTTTAGGTAATGATGATTCTGTTATGTACAGGGCTTGGTTTATTCTTACTGCACTGATGTCTTTGGGAGTAGTATAGCGGTGTATTGCTGTATGTACTTTTATGTTGCCCAGTCATTTTAACTCATGGTAACATTATACAGAAAGCAGAAGTTTCAAGTTTAATGTTTGTTCTGTGTTAAGGCACTTGATCCACAGTTGTAATGCTCAATGCAAACATTTATACAATTGTTTTGCATTGATTCATATGTCATGCTTCATTATTAAACAGCAAACATTAATATTTTAGATCTTCCTGGCTCTCATTACATCTTCATGTATTTTTATTGCAGCCATTGCAGGGATGGAGTAATGAATTGTGATAACAACAGAATAGGTGAGTGGAGAGAGAGAAGGGTAAAAGATACCTCAAGTCCAATGAATACGTATCCTCCAATCTCTGTGGAAACCCCCTTATCTGTAGTAGAAGATTGTGTGGTATGTACAAATGAACAACTAGCAGGAGCAAACCTGTAATTTAGGAATTATGTATTTGTGTGATTGAAAGAAAGGCTGGTGCAAAGCAGTAGCATAACTGTCTGAAATACTGTTAAAACTGAGCAACTTTTTTTACCAGTGCTTTAAAGTTCTATTTTTTTTTAGATTGCAAATGTAAGTAAGATTAACTGCATGACAAACAGCAGAACTTCAGTAAGACAAACAAAGGTTAGCTTTACCCCATAAAACATGGTTGTAGGAGCTAACACTGGCAGTAATTTTTCACAGATATGTTTTTTCTTTCCCTCCACAAACACTGAGTAACTGAAACATGAAAAAAGTATTTCTTTTGTCATACTTAAGCGTAAGAATGTAACAAGTACTTTTTCTATTACGGTATAATTTATATGTCATTAGGTATTATGGTCCATACTCTGTTATGATGCTCCCTTTGCTTCAGTGAGAAAGACTTGTATTTCAGTCTTTTTTCTTCAGTTCTACAACTGCCAGCTCTTTGGCCTTTTGCAGAAATCTGTTCCCCAAGCACTTGAGGGTGGTGGTTGTACTGATTTGACGATTATCCAGAACTTCTCTCCCTAATAAACAAATAAACAAATCCCATGAAACAACAAAAACCACTTTAGAACACTCCTACCACTGCGGGTGTTTGTTACATATACACAGTATGCTCAGTGCAACTCAAAAGCAGCTGTTCAATAGAGTCCTTTGTTCATAGTCAGTGGCTCCAGCATGGAAAGTCACGCCTAGCTCTCAGACCTTTTCTTGATATTTTTTGCTTTCTGTTGATTGCTGTTTCCCTGTTGGTAGTACTTTGCATTTCTGTGTTGGAGGGCTCATTCCTGACTAACCGTTTAGAAAGTCATGTCACTTACCCAATGAATATATGAATTGTAGTATTGTGTATGAGATTTATAGGGGTTCTGTGAAGTTAACTATGCTCAGGAGAGACAGGCAATTGGATGTTACTTATGTTACTGGAGTTACTGGATGTTACATTTTAGTGTTACATATTCTCAGTCTAAATCTATTGCATACATCTATCGAATACAAAATTTCAGGTGTGAAGACTAATGTGTTTGTCAATTTTCCCCCACCAGTGCACAGCTGCCCAATTGGACAGATTTATGTTAACTGCAGTAATCCACAAGTTGATCCTGAACTCAGCAGAGAGAGGACTTGTGAGAATCAGCTGCTAAACCTCACTTTTTCAGGACACCTTCCTTGTGTTTCAGGTTGTGTCTGCCCACCAGGGTGAGTAGAGGCAGATTTGCATGTTTTGGTGCACAAACATAGATGACTACCTTCAGTAGGATTGAGTAATTAATTCTGCTGAGGACATACCACACTTCTACTTGGAGAATTTGAGATGTCAGGGGGTGAGCATCCAACTTCTGAAGGCTTACCACACAACAATATGGGCCATTGAAGGCATAAGAAATGGTAAACCAAAAGATGAATGGAGCCAAAGGTCTAATAGCTGACAATAATAAAAACAAAATAACAGGAATATAGAAAGGGCGTTGAAATAATTTGATCCAATCCCCACACTACAGCAGAATCGTATTTGCCTAGATAATTTTTTTCAGATATCTGACCTCTTATTTGAACCTTTCACTGAGGGAGGCATGTTTCTTCATTCCTAGGCATTATTTTCAGTATTCTTTCCCTTAGAAGAATATTTTAAGTCTCAGGGATTTATGCTGAAAATGTGCAGGCGAGCTGTTGTAGCATTTTAGAATCAAGCACTGTATTGCTGAGAGGTTTTTAAATATAAAAATAGCAATTGTGTGTTTAATTTATGTTGATTTTGATGGTATTTAGTCTCTTAAGCACATAGCTTGATGTTTTTGAATATCGTCACTCTAAAATTACAGTTTATGCCTTGAGAGCCTTCTCAAAACAAAGAGTGAAAGCCAGATCCTCAAACTGGGTTGAACTAGTCTATGGACTCATGTTCATTTATATGTCGATTTTTCTCTGTCTTAAGATTGCTACTCAAACTCTGTTTTTCACTTTAACATTCTGAAGCGTGAAATGTCAAACTGTTCACATGAAATGGAACCTGTAGTTAGTCCAACTCACAATATGGTACCATGGTCAAAAAGTGCAGTGTTAAGGATAAGATTTTGAAATTAACTGGAAGCAGACATTTTCAGAATTGCAAAAACTCATCCTATTGGACCTCGCTGATACCCCTCAAAGCCAATGACTGCCTTCAGCAGCACTGTATGGCAGGCAACTCAGCAGAGAACGGAAGTTTATATGCTCTGTTTTACTCTGTATGACCTCTGAGATTGTGAACTTTTCTACTGCTTCCTGGTGTAAACTAGTTTTGGAATTTAAGCAATAAAAACGTTTTTTAGCATTGGAAGGCTCAGTGTCACGTATTGGTGATCCCAAAGCTCTGATAATAGGTTTGTATAGTTACAAGCGACAGAGTTTTATAATTTCCTAAAGGCAAAAATACAAAATTAGGAAGTTCTGTACTTACCGTAACTTCAGTAAACTTGATTTTGTTCTCCTGTGGGTGTACACTGTCTGTAGGGATATTGAACTCAGAGGGTTGTCATCAGCAGCGCTCAGTCTAGTTGGAGGCCTGTAACTAGTGGTATTCCCCAGGGGTCAGTAGTGGGCCCAGTCTTGTTCAACTCATTCATCAGTGACCTGAGTGAAAGGACGGAGTGTACCCTCAGCAAGTTTGCTGATGATACAAAACCAGGGGGAGTGGCGGATACACCGGAAGGCTGTGCTGCCATTCTGCGAGACCTGGACAGGCTGGAGAGTAGGGTGGAGAGGAACCTGATGCTTTAGTAGGGGTGCTGGACTAGGGGATCTCCAGAGGTCCTTTCCAATCCTACCATTTTGTGATTCTATGTTTCTGTGATTAAGTTGGAGCTTTTTATGAAAATTGTGTACACAAACCAGGGAGGGTCCTTTCATTGGACCTCAAACAGGTTTAGGCATGCTGGCTATTCAGAATACAAGTTATTTCTAAATGAATAAACTTGATAATTTTTGGCATCGAAATACAGTAAAATTCTCCATTCTTTGTGGGGTGAACAGTAACAAGCTTAAGTCAGAATACAAAGTACAGTTTAGATCCAGGTGTACCTGCAGAAATTTTCTAGTAGGAAGCATCATTTATTACTGGAATAAGTCATGTAGAAAAGCTGTGAACCACCTAACACGGATTTGTGTATGTGTGTGAAAAGGCTACCTAACTTCTGGAATGAACATCTCTGGTCTACTTGATTCAAAGCTGAATTAGAAGGTAAACTAATACGTGAACTAAGAGGACCTGATGTACCTTTTACTCCCAGTGACTTTATGCAAACAACTCATTATTCACTGAAGTTCAGAGCTCCTACATGTTTGTTTTAAGAAGGCTTTGAATTAATCTTTTTAGTGATTTGTTCCCATATTTTCTTTTTTTTTCCTGACTCAAGAGACAGTTAATCAATTTTTTTGCCAGGCTATGCATGCGTAAAATCAGACAGAAACAACACCCAGGAAGCTCCTAAAGGCCACAGAAGGTGAAGATAATAACTTTATGGTTGTAAAGAGCAAAAGTTATATTCTTTGAAAAGCAGGACTTTTATGTCCAGTAAACACCACCCGCCAAAAAGCTGTGACATTTTCATAGAAGCGTCAAAGAAAAATGTTCTTGTTACGTGCCAGCTACCTACAAAATACTATACAGCTCTTGTGCATGTCTTCATTTCTACACGAAATAAGTTGGAATATAGCTGAAGAAAATAGACACATTTTCAAAAACGCAAACATTTCTTCAGGACCTAAGGAAGTTTGATCTAACAAAAGGTAACTTCTGTGACTTTTTTATAGCCTTAGGATGTCTCATGGTTACACTACTATTGCAGTATTAGTTATTTGTCCTCTGAAGAAGTTATTGCATGTATATCCAGCCATAGGTAGCCAAAAAATGGTAAATTCATACACATTCACTATCAGATGGTTCTGAAATAATACTTGATTAAAGTTTTTCCAGCTTTTCAATAATCAAAGTCTATAAGAAAACCCAGTGAATCAATCTTGAAGATATATCTATTTCATAATTATGAAGACATTCATACCTACAGAAAATACAGAGTAGTCTTAGGTAGGAATTGGAAAATTTTACAAGAAAGTAAAGTTTGCACAAGAAAGGCAAATTTTACAAGAATTGCAAATAAATACCATTGTGACTACATTAAAATACACTGATTGTAAGGATGCTTATCTTAGTATGAGTTTCAATATATAATCTAGAGAAGTAATGTTGGATATAATATTAAACACAGTAAGAATTCTTAGAAAGGAATCTTTAAAAGTAAAATGATGCTCATGATAATATCAGTATCAACATCAATACCAATAACAATAGTAACACTAATACTAATATTGCATTACTAATACTTATGCAAATACTGCTAAGTTGAAATTTCATTGTCGAAGTTAATGGATGTATTACACAAATAAAAAAAAATATACTTGTAATAATGGTGGAAGTGGTAAATAATTGAAGTGTCCTTTCTATTCTAGTAGTGTGTCTTCCTTAAAATAATAAAGAACAATAAAGCCAGAGTATTCACAATCTGAATTATTGCTGCTTTTCTTTTAGCTTTTAGAACTGTATTATGACATCTAGCTATAGTAAAGAATAAAAAAATAATATCACATCATCTCTTGAAAGCATTGTGTGTTAGAACATCCCATAATAAAATATCTCTCTAATGTAATGACAAATGAGCATAAACATTTCAAATAACAGCTTGAGCTTGGCTACAATATTTCTCTTTGCTCTCATGTCTGACTTTCTGTGTTATAATTTTTGTGACCCTAAATCCATTAAAAAGGTTTACCTAGCATCCTACATTCCACTGACATTTAGTGAAGCTTCAGCTACTAAGAGTTACATTAATAACAGTACATAGACACCTAGACAGACAAATCCAACAGCTACACAACTACTATTTTTCAGCTGTATCTTCACTCTTTGTAAATACACAACACCACATATATTTATACTCTTACTACCTCTTATCATCAACCAAAGCAGCTTTATAAAACTTGGGATTAATACCATTTTGTTTGTAGGGCTAGATATTTGACAGGTATTTTCAAAAATATTTCTCCAAACCTGCCTCATCCTTTTCTGAGACACTTTATCCAGTGAAAGTACCACTTCATTAGGGCCTTAATGTGGAACGTGGAGGACTTGGTTTTGAAGAACCGACCTACAGGACTAGAGCAGATTATCTCTCCCATTTCTGTCATTCATCCTGCCTCATCAGACAACTAATATTCTGCAGTGGGACTTGGTAAGCAGGGCATTCAATATGCTTCCAGTTATTATTATTATGGTGGCTTGCACTGAAAAATTTCAACACCCCACCTCCAAGCTACCTATAGCCTCATGGCTATGCTCCTCTACAGTTCAAATCCTCAGTGAGAAGGCGCATGTGAACTTAAACCTTTCACATCCTGCATTACTTCTTTGAATAAGGGAAAAGCACAGAAGGGAGATGACTACAAGGTCTGTGGTTTTTCTTTCTGTGTAAGAATATCCACGTTAAGACTCTGACTAAAAGAACAGGCTGCAATGGATGTGAGCTAGGAGTGTCTATAGTTTTGCAGATAATACTCTAAGCCTGTCAGTGTTTCAGGATTTAGATGTCTTTGTTACATCACTAACTTGCACGCCCACACCACAGTGAGTAGTACTGTATAACACAAAACTGCACGTCACTTTAATTAATCCGCTCCAAGGCTCTTTGTATACTGGTAAATTTAACGTGATGAGACAGGTCTGGGGCACTAAGGCAAATCATCACAGAAAGCTCTTCCCCATCAAAGCAAGATAGCCCATCCAAAAGACCTTGCGCCAGGACATCTCCTCAGTCCTGAACCAACACCAGGATTTATGGGGGGAGAGTGTTAACAATCCATCTGAAACACTACTAGGGACCAGAGAGCTTTATATTCTACTGTGCCCAGAAACAGCCTGTTTAACTTACTGGTATGAACATAGACAAAGGTTGTAATTTTAACACAGCTAGCTTGGAAATTTGGAAACTAAGTCTATATCCATAAAGTCTACAGCAGACTCTACTAAAAAAGGAATAAAATTGCTCAAGGGCTGTAAATGTTAATTGTTTAATCAAGCTTCCTATAAATAAATTCACAACATTGTGCAATATTTAGTTCGAACTGGGTTGTTGGGGGAGTTTTAATACATTGAGCAGGAGAGTAATTCTTTACTCTGGAGAGGTCAGTCAATCAAGCCACTACCAGGTTTCTTCAAAAAAGTATTGGTCATCTATTTAGTATAAAAACTATCACTCACAGCTGACGACAGGTGTTGAAATATTGTCTTAAACTCTTCTCCAGTACCAGAATTTCCAATGTTCTAGAGTAGCTACTATATCTGGTGATATCGTACTTCTTCACAAGCCTGTGAACAATATGGAACTCCCTATAATCTAGAATAGTCTTTTCTGTAAAAGTCTAAAATATCCAGATGAAATATGAAGATATAACAAGCTCAGTGGTGTAAAAAATTTGGAAAAGATATTTAGTTCAGAATTTAGTTAATTTTGTTCACTCAGATGCATTTCAACAACTGATGTCAGAGTCATCTTTTGTGTAAACTGAAATGTAATGCCTTGGTATAGGGTGAGTTGTTGGACTTCAGAATGTTACAGTGTTAATATTTTAAAGTGTTGTTTTTCACAACAGAAAAGCACATATTAAACAAGACATCTGTATAAGTCTGATGAACATCTTCTCAATACACTGTATTTGGTTTGTTTTGGTGTGGTTTGTTTCTTTTTTTTTTTTTTGTAATCTATTGTTATCTTTCAGACCTCCATAGAAAAAAGACTTAGAATAATTCCATTCAAAAAATTTGCATGTATTGTGTTTTCCTGCTCTGTCATTTACCATGTCTATTCAATTAACTTGAGAATAGACTTTTTTTTTTTGCTTTTTATCTCTTTCTCTCTGTTCAACAGCATGGTAAATGGGTGCTATGAGATATCATATGCTCTCACCATGCATAGTCAAGAAAAGTACTAAGTATCACTAAGTATGAAAGGCACCTGCTGATCAGTTGTTGTTATCTGCAGTGTAGACAGTTTTGTGCGAACTAGTAGGCCTAGTCTCCCTTTAAAGCTCTAGTACTTCTACGGAAAAAATCGTTTCAGAAGAGTATAGGGTGACTAGTTCAGGAGTGGCTATCAATAGTGCTGTCATGTAAAGTTCGTTGAAAATTAATCCCTGCTGACAAAATACATTGCATCAGTAGCACTGCTGATCTTGTGAGATAATATTTCATCAGCAAAGCTTCACTTTTGAACCAGGATAAAGTCCTTTCCAAGTAAATTAATTATGTTCCAATGAACAAGCAAAAACCATCCATATATCGGCATAAAAATGAATAGAAAAAAAAGAAATAAAAATAACCTAAATGCAATAGGAAGGAGAAGAATGTCTTTTGGACCAAGAGGAAGAACCAAAGAGAACATGAGCTCATCATACCCTAAGGGATAGATGTAAAAGAGATTATAGGCACTTAATGTGAACGTCCCATAGGAAAAGTCTGAATTTAACACACGCTTTAACTTCTTGAACTCTGTTTCTAAACCTCTGATTTGTCTAAGATAGAGGAGAAACCCTTAATCCCCAAATATGGGATGGTCTAGAGAGCAAAAATAGTGCAACTTGAAGATAACACCCTTCAGCCTCTTCTGTCTCAGTCCGTTTTCACTCAGCTGAAGTTCTACAGGGGGAATAAAAAATCAAGATTCTTCAGTCAAATGAAAGAGGAAGAAGAAGAGAAAGGATGATTATGTAGTCTCGTGTGTGGGTGCTGAGAAATTCAGGACTTGTATCCTCTCTTGGGGAGGTTCCTGGTGTAAAATAATACTGCTTTACAATTTTGAAAGCACTGAAATCAGCTCTTTACCAGCTGAGTGAAATCCTTCTGATTTGAATGCGTAGAAATCCTCGGAACAGTAGCACAGGCAACTGCAATGGTTTTTGCAACATAACAGCAATTATTCACTAGGATATTCATATTCAGATAAAATCATGAGAATTCTATATATCTAAGGCAAATCAAATGTTCAGAACTCTCAAGTTTGATTCAACATCTGCCTTATCTATTATTCTTTTCTGAAGTAATTTGCCAGTGTTTGAACAGTTTCCTGTACTTTCTTTAACATACTGTATGCATCTTTCTCACTGCTGGTCATTTTTTCATTTCCCTGTTCATCTACATAAGCTATAAAAAAAGAAAGAACAGAATAATACCCATCACTCATTATATTTATTGCTAGGTGGCATGTATAATCTCTGTGCCAAAGAAATTTATCTCTAAACACTTTAAATTTCTCTCCATTATCAAAATCATTCAATTTCACCCATCATTTCCTGCATACTTCCAAAATTTGTTCTGCTGAAATTCAGTGTCTCACTTCAGTCCTAGCCATAAACTAAAATAGATTGCATTAAAGTCTTCACAGTTACCTTTTTTCTTTATACTGTGTAGCAGCAGTCTACTCATATTTACAGAATTCCTGATCAATTTATTTCTTCAACTTAGGATGTTAGAGCTTATATTTAGGAATATTTCAATATTGTGTCTCACTAGACCTTATTATTAGCCTCATTCTGTATGATTTTCTCCTTTCCGATGATGTACAGACCCAGACTGGGGTGGACAGTTGTCTCAAACATCCACCTTGAGAGAAACTGACAAAGATGCTCGAATTAATTAAACTCCTAAATTGGGCATCATGCTTTGGGAACTTCCTCATCCTCATAAGGGAGAGTGGAAGACCAAGTGAAACCCTTCATTTTCAGTAGGGTGTCAGCTTGCAAAATCTACCTATGTCATGTAGGCAAGGAATTTGAGCACTTGCCTTTGGGGGAGCAATGTGAGACCATGAAGACTCCTCTTCCCTCCCTGCCCCCTCCATGCCCACTGACCCATTTTCAAGAACTTTTGGGAAGCTATGAGATGGGCACCTGAAGAGTATGAAAGGAGAGGGGGCCAGCCGCTGGGTGTGCATGCCCACATCCATAAAACCTTGACCACAAGATGCGTGCCCAGCACTGGAGGACCCCGACCACCAGCAGAAACCACCACTGGATCCAGGGGTGGTGATATCTTTTCTCTTACTTCTTCTTTTGCTCTGTGTCTGGCTTTCTCGGCACATAAGGGTAATGTTGGCATAAGTTTGTCAACCTGTTATATTCTGTGGTTTTGTGAAATCAGACATTGTGTTGCTGAAACCTTTTGCCAAGTCGATATCCGTTTCCAACCCCACTGTGCTAAAAGTAATGTTATTAAGTTACAGAATTATCATCTTTTGTAATTCCACTGCCATTCCAAGTAAAGCTTAGTTTTTAGTCAAGCCTCTTGGTCAATGTTATGACTCTCAGTACCTCACAGAGAAATAAAAAGGTCTTCTTCCCCTATTCCCACCGAGCGGGATGGGACACATGGGTACTACAAAAATACTTGCATTTTATTTAGTATAAAATTAGGAAGGTTGTATTCAGTCAATGTTTCTGATAGCTGTAGACCTTCAATCCTGTTACATGCGCAAGGAAAAACTCTCCCATAAGTGACATAATTTTGATTGTGACAAAATTATATATGAGGTTTAGAGACTCTTTGTTGCAGCATTAACACAAATAAACATGTTATAGTGCCCTGAATGTAAGTTTTTCTTACTATAAAAATGTGTAGAATCTCCTAAAATATATAACAGGCTAAATTCAAATACTGGAAGATTTAGAATTTTTTTTTGGTTTTTGCTTCAGAGATTTTTCAGAACTTCTCAAAGCATAGGTGCAAAAATGAAATTGGAATGGTAATTTCTTTTCTCTTCATCTGCAAGACAGTGCTTGCGGTTATTTTAAGGAGTTCTGTAAACCTTCCACAAAAAAAAGAACGTACCTCTGACTGTAGGTAAAGGGAGACTGTTGCAAATAAACCTTCCTTTTCCTTGTCACCTGCTAGACCTCACTGCTCCTTCTCCTCTAACTGGAGAGCAGTCACAGATGAGAATCAAGGTCACAGACTGACCACAGATGGGGATTCTCCCACCTTTCTCACCAGAAAGCTCACAGAACACGTATAGCCATAGGCAATATTTCTACATAACAGGATTACCTTAGTTATTCTTGTGCTGGAAAACAGAGCTGGAGTTATTGTGGAAACAGAACCCTTCTCTGGCTAGCCGGCACCTCAGGAACACAGTGGCTTTGGGAGGGATGAGGGACATGCTCCATGTAGGGACAGGCTGTGTGACCACCAACTGAAACAAAGTAGGAGGCTCTATACCTTCTAGCAGTGCTTTTTAGTATAGGATAGCATGATTAGCCACACAAATAGAGTTATTATAAAGCTACTAAGAGTCTACCTTTCACTCTGTTTTATGCTTCAGAAGAAAATATTTTCTCTAGAAAAAACTATGCATATTTCTGTTGTTTAGGGTGCCGTTACTGAAAGCAGATGTATTTCAGTGCTTAGAGGAAACTGTCTTTATACAACAGCTAACTAACTAAGAGACAGAACTATTTCTGTGACTTGTTCCTGCTACAGCAAGAGTTAAAATACGTTCTTTATGTTTACCTTTCTCTGTTGGCTCATTGAGAGTTACAGGCACTGAAGCAAAACGCAACATTCGCAATTGGGTCATTAGACCCAATGCTTGATCCTGAGAGAGAAAATGTGCAGCTCCCAAGAGCCAAATCTTTTGACTCTTTGCTACAAACAGTTTTCACTGTTTCTTACAACACATCAAATGCTCAAATATTAAAATTTTTAAATAACCATGTTGTATTTATATTATGAAAAAGTACATTGCAAGTCAGAGCGGTTGGTAGGTTAGTGCTGCAAGCCTGTATAATGAAGCTGCACTAGCACAGTCTGGAAACATCAGCACTTATTTTTCATCCTCACAGAGGATGTATCTTCAAACAACCTAGACTACCACACTCATTGTATTAAGTGCTATTCAAACAGTCTGTCTGCTTTTATTTCCACACCATTTTCTTATTTCAAAGAGAAGGAAAATTGGAACAAAGAATTTCACTTTGTGTGTCATGTCCTTGTTATTTCATGTTTAACACATTGCAGCTTTAAACCTATAATTAACGAAGCTGAAGTTATACAGTTTCTTGGGTTCACCGGAGTGTGTACCTCATGTAAAGTCACTCACTGGTTCACAATATCAAGTAAACAAAAGCTCACAAGGCTCCAGCCTGCCTAATGGCATTGTCCAGCTTATTTCATGTATGTGTCCATCTGATTTTTCAGAATATCCCAGTCCAACCATTAACTATGTATTTATTCCCTCACTTTCCTGATAATCTGGAAGTTTGTCAGCAAATACCCTTCACACGAGGGAGAATTAAACAGTATTTCCACAAACAAAGTCACAAAAGCAGGTTGCTGTTGTATTTGTTGCAGTTTTCTCAGCTTGTCTTTGTTAACAGTGGATGATAATAACATGCTTTTTGTGTAGCTACCTAAAAGGCTGTTATCCGGGTTATGGTACTTGTTTCAGTGAAGTCCACAAAAGGCATAATTGAATGAAAATGGAATAATTAGAAAATGGCTTCTGCAAATACCTAGAGTCTAAACACACTTGAGTTTATATGTTGCACACAAAGGCAAATAAAACCTTTTAGCAAACTGGTGTCTTGCTCTGACTGATTATTCTTCCAATGATACTTTTGCATACACTGGAAAACACTTTGGAATATAGAGCTAAACATAAAGAATTCATCATGTTCTGTCACGTCTTCTTTGTCTAAGGCTCCTGTGACAGTGATAGGCGAGGAACATGGGAGGAAAGATGCAGTAAGGAAAAATGTCATGCTTGTTACATATTCTGTAAAAGACCTAGCAGAGGTTTGGGTTCTGCAAACAACATAAATAATTAATCCCCAAACTCTTTAATTCATTGTTGCCAATTTCCTTTTCAATTTACACCTTCGCTAGCACAGTTTATATTTAGACTTACTGGAGTGTTGATAGAGTTTCCATAGTCTAAAGGATATATTTTACACTCTAATGATCTCAAACACTCACCAAGCTTGTATTCCCTCTTCTTTCCATGTTAAACCGCCTACAGGTTGATTCAGTGCTATGGCTGCAATCTTGTGTATCAGACCCTGTAAACCTAGTTTCTCAGTCCAAGACAGAGCATAGGCTCTTCATATCTAAGAGTCCCTTTTGTCAGGGACCCTCCCACCTTTTTTACAAGGATCGGCTTGCAAATCCCAAGTAGACTAAAAGACTGGCAAAGTTAAGCCATTTGTTCTTTTGCATTTTCATAAAAGAACTTGTAGGACTAATAAAAGCAGGAAAATAAAATAAGCATTTTGTTCCAGCTTTAAAAGTGAACACAACTCATTTGTGTCATGTTTACTCAGTTGCTCTTAGTCAGGGAGATGCTTAAGGTTAGACTGCCCCTGTCCTATCTTGGATGAACAGATGAAGGGTGAAATCAGAATCACTTAGGAGAACAAAGAAAATTTATTTTACCTTTCCATTCTTCAAAAAAGCGAAGAGAACTAGTAAATGGAGGAACTCAGGACTTCTGTTCTGGTTACAGTAGCTGGCTTGCAAAGGCAGCAGTAAACTACTCCATATAAAAGAGTGAGCTAATTCTCCCCAGTCTGTAAGAATAGGTAAGAGCAAGATAATGTCCAGAATTTTGTCAGTCGTGTTCATGTGATACAGCCACTGTTATACAGTGTTTATTCTGGAAGCTTACAAACCAACATAAAACGAATTAACAGAGATGGTACCAATATAATTTCATTTTGCTCTTTTTTCTTCCTTTTCTGTATTCTTGTAGATCTGGATGCTGAATTTCCTTAAGTGACTGAAATATTCTTCACTGCAATTTTGCTACAATTGGCAGCTGTCTGCATTATGGTGCAGCATCATTCCCCAAGAAAAAGAATCTGTGCTGCAGCTTTGGTGGCACGTTTTCGTTAGCTCTTGCAGCAAGCTTCACAGAAGAAAAATGTGTCTTCTCAGAACAAGCATAATGGACACAATTGCCAGCTCTCTCTTTCTAAGAGGAATATGCCAGAAATACTTCAGTGAAATAAAAATGTCAATGACAAGGTAAACCATGGATGATTTGTGATTACAAAATGCCAGGTGTATAATATGCAAAATATTGCCTTTAGAACAGTATGCAGATTATGCTGTTAAAAGCTGTGGAATTATTAGTAAAATTAAGGTTTTACTTCTGAAAATTAAGGTTTATATGAAAAAC
>Ga0181612_112196_pt1 | contig 14625 bp, 13 predicted proteins | sample HoacroProtozoa21_FD_119630 | JGI IMG/M metagenome (GOLD analysis project Ga0181612, IMG submission 119630) | Hoatzin crop microbial communities from Cojedes, Venezuel. Combined Assembly of Gp0051906, Gp0051904, Gp0051908 | reverse complement strand
GTCGGAAAGGGAACCCATCCATCCCGAAGAGAGGGGGGCTGCCTTTCATTGAGTCTCTGAGAGCAGCCACAGAAAACACAGAGCCCTTACCGCATCCAGTATTTCAAACTTCTTCTTGGCCTGCAGGACATTGATCTGTGAATGAATCAAGACAAGACTCTCAGCATCAGCACTGTTAAGCAGTCTGGCATAGAGATCTAAGTATGAACAACTCGCAGCAATACCCCTAGCAGCAAACCACAAACCATTCAAGGACAGTTCCAGAAAGTTAGTTTCTGAAAAGACCGTTCTGGTTTGTTCCAGGTGGAATAAAAAGGGAACAGCATAGATGCATTGTTTGACATGGGCTGCTACTGATTAAGGTCACCGCTAGATGTGCATCTGTACATAGGCTGACAACAGTGACCCCAGAGTGCAATTTGGTATCAAATAAAGGAGAAGTTTAATTACCAGGTCAGTGCTTTGATTTCTCTTAGCAGGCTGAGATGTACCACCTCACAGCTCACTGCCTGTATCTTTGATAGAGAATGTCCATCTAAAATCCCTACCATAAAACCTTGGGCACAACACAGCAAGGTGCTACGTCCCAATTCTTTCTCTCTCTCCAGTATCATCCTATGCCACTGGGAAAATGAGTCCTAACCCCTACTCCATGCAATCGAGCAGTTGCAGCATGTTTTGGAGTGAACATTCTTTACCCTGAAAGGAAAAACATGAACACTGGAATAACCAAGGACTATGAGGTATGTAGGAAGAACAAGAGAGGCAGGGTATGTTTCCAATTTTCCTCACTCTACCAGTGAGACTACAACCACCAGCACCTCTTGGAAACAAAGATAAAGCTATTGCAAATCTCCTTTAAGTGGGGACAAAGGCAAACTGTGTGAGACCCAGTACATTTCTGTCATACTTGTCCAAGGATCTGGAATTGAAAAATATCCTTGAGATTTAAAAATAAAAAAAGTCAGAGGCTGAGAATGTGATTTCCAACGTGACAAATGAATAGCACAACATGGGAGGGGAGATAAAGTAGTTCAGGTATATCCCCAGCCTCCTAAATACCTCCTGTCTGCACCCAGTATACTAGGTATTTTAATAAAAAAACGGCTGGAAATAGTATCCCTGCTTTATACCAACAGTTTCACCCCACACTAGTAACACCTCCTGGCCATTTATAATATAAATATTTATATATTTATATAAAACAGCCACTATAATAATGGAAATGTGCTACATTACAGTGAAAAGTCTTGCCCTGAACTGTGCTTTACTGGGTCCTGGTCTTTCTGGCTCTCTTCAAGGTGTGCAAGTAATCCTTCAAGTTTGACCATGCCAATTTGAAGCCTGTTGACAAAGTCAAGGATGATGAAGATGAGTTCTTCAAGATGCGTAAGGTGCAACAGATCCACAAAACAGGGTCTGTGTCTGGAGGCTGGGGACAAAACGGAGGATGCTGGTTGCAAGATTTTCTGCATCTAGCATTTCCAGGACCACCAACTGGGACTTTTCTGCCAATACAGTGCCCTCCACACCACCTGAAAGGACAGCCTTGACATGAAGCTGATGAATGATTCAAAGAAAAATCCTTGACCATTCTGGGTGCAGTAAGTGAATGTTCCTGCAGGAAATCTACCAGTGGGAAGAAAAATTCAGTTTAAGGCAGTGTGTTTAAAATTCCTCCCACTGAAAAAATGACTAAGATTTCCCTTCTCAGGTACACTGTAGTGTTTTTAGGAAGGAGAACACGTCACAGACTTGAAGAGTCATATCAGTGCCATGCAAAGGCGTAAACATGGGTAAGAACACATTCCCACACAGACTCATAGCATAACACAGGTTGGAAGGGACCTCCAGAAGTTATCTGTCCGACTGCCTGGGCAAAGCAAGACTGACTCAAAGCTAGATGAAGTTGCTCAGAGCCTGGTCCCATTGACTGTGAACCAATTTGGGTCCCTGTTCCAGCACTGCATAACTCTAAACTTTTTTACCTTCTATTCAACTGGAATTTCCACTGTTGCAACATATGCAGGTATGCGCCGTCCACATACGTATATGTACACATCCATCCATCCAGAGGCTATTTGCACATGCACACACATCCTTCTGGAGTTTCTGGCATGAACAAGTCCACACACATGGATGTTCATGTGTGCACACAGATCCAGATATTTGCCCTTAAGGACATGCTCTACATGTAGGAGAAGACAATGACTTGCAGAGAACACTTGACAGCGTTGTGTTCGGTCCCTCTCAGTGGTTTCATGACCCTGTTTCACCACTCTCTCTGGAGAGTTCTAAAAATCAAAGCAGCTGCAGATTTGCAAAGGGCCTCCCTCTCTCACACCACTTATACCAACATCCTGTGACTATTTCAAGCACATGTGATCAGCCGCAGAACTCGCAGCCCCACCAGTGAAGGTCTTCTCAGACCAGCACAGTCTACTCTTTCATATAGACAAGCTGGATCATGCCAAAAGGCAGCTCCATGAACCCCGAGACCTACTGCAGTACAGGGCTTTGCTAAGCCATACGTGGGTTCATAGTGGTGCAACTACACCAGTGCCTGAAACTAGAGCAAACCTTGGTGGTTCCATGCTCCATCACACACCAGTCCTAAGGACTCCCTGCCTCAGGGGGCAGAGGGTGAAACGTCCAGTGGATCAGCAATCCTTTTCGAACCCAGCTGCAAGACCCTACTGGCCACCTCTCACCCCTCAACTTCATTCCCTACAGCAGATTATTTAGCGATTTACCAGTGATGCCTTGTTCTGTGCTGGGAGATCCAGTCAGAGCTGGAGGCACAGACACCAACCTGCAACACATAGTCCAGGGCCAGATGCCGGAAACACTTTCTGGTTATGGTCAAGGTGCCTGTTGCCTCCTCTACTTCATGGGGCTTGTGCCGAGGCGCCTGGGCATTCTTCACCAGTGAAATCTCCATGTCCTCTCGCACCTTGTCAAACTGCTTCTTGGTTTCCTTGAACTTCCGGACATCACTGGAACCCAAAGAGGAGATGGTGAGAAACATTGCTACAAAGCAGCTAGAATATTGCTGATACCAGCAGAACCTACCTGTGAAAACACATGCTTCATATTTCACTTTGAAAACAGTAAAACCAGCTACTTCTCAAATTCAGGACAGAGCATTCAACTAAGGCAGCCAGGCCATTCATGTGCATCTCTCGCTGATTCTGTCTTGTCTGACTGTAGTATCCAGACATTTGACTATTCTTCTTCCCTTTTATAATAGGCACGTTTATTAACGTTTGCATTTGGAAATACACAATCCACAATACAAACCTCTAAAGTTTTATTTACACCTAGGACACCTCAGAGGGGATCAGGGGTCTGCTTTGCAGGGGCAGAGAGGAGGCTGTAAGGGTATAGCAACAGGCAGGTTTTTTTGAATTTGTTTGGTTGCTGTTTTAATTAAATAGCAGGTACTATTCAGGCAGGACTTGATTTGAGTTCCATGACCACAAAGAAGTGAGGACAGCAATTCCTGAACACAAGCTCTTACAAGTGGCCCTGGTTCCTCAGGAGTTGGAAGCAGCAATGCTGATTTACAGCAGCTGTTAATAAACACTTATTTTCTGTCCAGGGGAGCTCTGATTACCTCAATTATAACTTGTTATAACTTAAAGTAGTTCAAAACTGTCAGTAAATAAGTAGCATCCACTTATTCTTTGCCCTAGGGAAGATGAAGAGCCTCAGTTAAACATGACAGTAAATGCTGAACTCTGCCCTGTGACAAACTGTTTGAAGTTGCATATACTTCTGTATGGAACAGCCCCTGGCCAAGAGAATCTACCACGGACAGGGGCAGTAAGGATAAATGAAAATACAAGTGACTGGATCACTGTTCTGGTGGGTGCTGGTTCTTCACATGGCCCTCAATGCTCAGGGCTGCTGAGTTACATGGCCACCTAGCTCCATTCACAGGAAAAAAACAGGGTCACTTTTTTCATTTTTGGGTCACTTTTTGCAAAGGGCTGTGGGGATTTCACACAGCTTTTGACCCAGCTCTGGAGAGAACGGCTTCCTCACCTGTGCATATCCCCAGTGGAAAGGAGCAGAGGTCGAGGCGTGCGATACTGCCAGCAATTCTCAGCTAGCTCCAAGCCAGGCTGCAGCAGCACGACTGCAACCTCAAGACTTCACTAACAAAACCCCCCTCCTCAGCAAGGTCTGTGGCCTGGGATCGTGCTGAGGCAGTCCCACAGCGTTCGGCTACTGACAGCACGAGCAGGGCAAGCTGACCTCTCCTGCGTGTACCACGGACACAGACCAGGCAAAGCCCTTCAGGGCTTGGGGACAGGGAGGACAGGTTAGAGGGAAAACATTGCCCTCTCAGACATGGATGAATCGCCAGGCAAGGGCACAGTTCCCATTATTCCTTTGTGCCCATCCCCAGCCAGGAAGGTGCAGATTGACCCTCGGTAGATTATTCAAAATGGTCCCAAGTATAGAAATTATCTTCCAACCAAGGGCAGGAGCAATGCAAAGATTAAAGCACCGGGGCCTGCAAGTACAGAGGTGGAGCAGTACAAGTGCAAAAAAGAGTAAGTTGCAAAGATGCTGAAAAGATGACAGACCCAAAATAAAGGTGAAATTCCCCCTTCTGACTGCCAGCCTTCAGCAGATTAAATCTGAGCTCATCAGAGAAATGATTATAGAGAAGGTGGGGGTAGGGTGAGTGCCAGGCAAGAAGCTGGGGATGAGGAACAGGGGGGGTCAGCTAGGGACCTCTTGCCTCCCTCAAGCCCACAGCTGCTGAGGGATTCAGATGCAATTACCCATTCCCATGGCAACCAGCTCCTGCTTAGCTGAGGTCCTCAGCTGCCTCCCTGACCTACATTCAGCTGAGGGCATCCCACACTGTGCTGGGTACCAGCCCTGGGGAAGAGGGGCACTCGGAGGAACTGTGCTAATGCAGCCATGGCAGAGACAGCCTGCCAAGAGGCTTGATCAACAATACAGATTGTCTCCATCCAAATAACGCCCTGGGACCAGTTCTTCTGCACCTCAGGCCTGCCACGCACAAGTTAACATCCTTAATATGCAATATTCTGCATCGCTCACACCAGGGCATTGTAAACTTGCTTTCCATTAGCAAAGGACTCTGAACCAGCAGTGAAGCTCCAAGCTGAAGGCACGGTGATGACTAGCTGCTCCCTCCACACAAGAAGGGCCCTGCGGTCCGTCCTCTTCCAGACGGATGCTCACGTCACTCCAGAAGAGCAGGGCTGCTGTAACTTTGAGTGACTAAGCACGATCCGTGGGGAGCTAAGGCAGCAATGATTCTGCCGGACCCCAGAAGGCATTTGGCAGCAAAGCTCCTCCCTTCTGCAAGCATGCACTGCTTTAAACCACAAATGAAACGCTGCATCGAACGTAAGATACACCATAAGATGTAGAACTGGCCCTGCTCTGCAGGGATTTGAACTCTGGGATGTGTTTGACCTAGAGGAGCAGCAAGAAGCAGCCAAGATGGGCTCTGCAGATGAACTCTACTTTGGGGTGATGCTCTGATCTGGAAGTATGCTCCATGTCCAGCTTTAACTATGAGCTGGGAACAGGATGAAGACATCTCGTTGACAACAGAGCAGCGAAATCATAGTGTAGCAAGATGACAGCAATAGCCATCACACAAACCAGATCCTCTCCTCTGCCCTTCAGTGTCTCCTCTGCTCCAAGTAGAGCCTTCAGCAGTTGTGTGGAGGTTCTATTTCTCTTTCCAGTGCACACAGGGCAGGTGCAACAGAAGTTCAAGAAGCTGAAGACAAACTGATACGACAAATACTCACTCTTTCACAAAATTGTGCAGCTGCTGCCGGACTGACCTCTGAGCCTGGTCAAACAGGATCTGAAACAAGAGGGAAAGGAATATAAAATATTTTTACAACATGGAAACATTGAGGAGTCAAAAAATCCATGAATGCTCTCTAGGACCTTCAGTGTTAGGGACTCACCACTACTCCTGGGCTTAGTGGTGTCCATTACTTGATGGCTGTCATAATGGATAACAACTTTCTGTAGCTGCAGCCCTCCCTTACAAGCACAGAACTTCTGCACTGCAGGTTCCACAGCCACGCTGCAGCTAGCAAGAGCGGCCCACAAAGAATGGACATTCCATTTCAGTCCACCATCAGGAACACAAGGCCTGGGCACTGCCCCAAAACTTAATGATGCCCTGAAACATCACAGGGCTGGGGTCTGGCATCATGACCGCTGAATAGCGCAGAGAGACCTTTGCCACCAACATACCTTCGTAAGACGGGTGTTTGTAGGAGCAGTTGCCTTCACAGTCCCCACTTGGAACCGTCTCTCCCGAGCCTCGCATTTCCCATTTTGCCAGAGGAGGGCACCATCCCCTCAGCACTACACCAGGTAGGGACAGAGATGGGAACAACTGCTGAGGGCACATCACAGCCAGCCCCACACTGACCAACATGGGTGAGAGGTCCAAACATACACTATAAAGAAACTTAATTCCTACAAGTCTTGCAAGTTTTACTCTCCTGTCTGTCCCTCGCAAATAAATGGTCTCAAGCCCACTCCTCTACACCCTCTGCCCATCTGATCTCCAGCCCTCCCATCTCCCTTTAAGAGATGTTCTCTCCCTGCCCTTTGCTAGATGCCAAACAGTGGTTGGTGTCCGCTCAGCTCCCTCCCATCCATCTCCAACGGGCATGGTTACAAATATCTCCATATTTCAGACATGCATGGGGATGACACAGCATTTTGGCTAACTGGGACCAGATGGCCAGAGGCTCCCAGACCACGCAGTGTCTGCAGCAGGCAGCACACTTTGTCCCGGGGTTACGGAGAAAAGCCAATGGCCACGCTGCAGCTAACAAGAGCGGCCCACAAAGAATGGACATTCCATTTCAGTCCACCATCAGGAACACAAGGCCTGGGCACTGCCCCAAAACTTAACGATGCCCTGAAACATCACAGGGCTGGGGTCTGGCATCACGACCACTGTTTGGCATGAGTAACCCTGGCTCATTTGCTCCAACTTAACACTGTGTTCTGAGGAGCTGATTTAACCTAGAGAGGTCCTGGAACACACAATGGTAACCGTGCCTGTCTTCCTTAGGATGCAGTCACCAGAAGCAGCATCTCCCAGTCCAGCATTTGGCCCTGCTTTCTCTCCTGAAGTGACCACAGCCCTTTCAGCAGAGGCTGCCTGAGCCCACAGACTGAGGGACTGTTTGGGACTGTTCTCCACCAGGCAGCACCAGGCTGACAGAGGACTGTCATGGCACCTTCTCTCAGCAAGCAGACTGTACAAAAGCCTTTGGATCAAAACAAACAGCTTTTTCCAGTTTGCTTTCCCCTCCCCTCCTCTTTGTAGCAAGCTTGAATTTCCAGTGGGAGTGTTTTGGGCAACTTCCCTTGACACCCCACCCACCATCTCCCCTCTCCTTTTCTGGCCACCTTCTCTGCTTCACTACACAGTTCAGGTAAGACCCAGAAGTGGTGAGCACCTCTGGCTCTCCGGGGTTTTTCCAAGGGCCAGGAACAGTCATCTTACATCAGACCATTTACAGTGCAACGGAGCTGGCATTGCCTAAAGCAGCAGCTTTTTGTGAAGAGGTGGTGGGTTAACCTTGGTGGGCACCTGGCAGCCAGACAAGCCGCGCTCTCACCACCTCTCCTCAGCAAGACAAGAGGAGAAAATAAGATGCAGTAATTCACAGGTTGAGATAAGAACAGGGAGATCACTCACCAGTCACCATCACAAGCAACACAGACTCAACTTGGGAAAGGCCAATTCAATTAATTGTCAATTAAGAATAGGGATACAAGAACAAAACTAAAACTGGCTTTCCCCCACTGGAGCACGATCTGCATTCCCAGTCTGAGCATTTCTCTGTCCACGACACCAAGATCTTGGTGAGCACTGCCCAAGTCAGACCTGTAACATGCTCTGAGGTGGTCACACGCTTTAAGCTTCCCATGTTCCCTAGTAATCTGTGAGTAAAACCCCCCTGGCCCATTCCAGATCCTCCCTTCCAGCACCAACAGACTCACACAGATGTCCTCCCCACCTAATGTCTCCCACTAAGAGATCAGCAAGTCGTGCTTTTGACACTACGCAGGTGTACGACCCCAAACAGAACTCAGGCTCTCAGCACAGCAGTGCTGGCCGCAGAGCCTCAGACGCGTTCATTGTGTGAGCTGCTGCAACCAAGGACAAAGCAAGAAACACGCCAGGACCAGCTGAGTATAAACAGCCATGGATGGCCTCTAAATGTGAACAGATGCAAAGCAAGGGGGAAAGAAAGAAAACCCCAAGACCACCCAGCTTTGTGTTTTTACCAATGTAAATTATTTACTGCTCTTGGCATCCCTTCACTCTCTCCAGCAGCACTCCAAAAGGTATTGGCCTGCAACTTTTCCCATGGAGCAGCTTCCCCAAGTGATGTTTGGGCACTGACAACACTTCCCTCTGCTCACGAGACCACGCAGAGGTAGGCAAGCAGCAAGAAAGCCATCTGGTTCCCACCTGCACCCACGGCTGGAAAGCTTCCATCGTTGGTTTCCGCCAGGACGACACATTTGCTTAGGATCAGGGAAAGGAAGGGACACTTCTGTCGCCCTCAGGACTGCAGAGAAGTACCCTGCAACATTCCAGGGAAGAATGGAGTCCAGGGTGCATACACACACAGCTAAGGAACGGGGCCTCCTCAGCTTGATCAACAGCAGACCCGGGCTACAGCAAGCTCCGATGCGGTGGGCAGCAGGGCGATCGCAGGGCTGCACAGAGCCGCAGGCTGCTCCCGCCGTGCGGTGACAAGCAGATGTCACACCAGGTAGGGCTAATGTGGAGCACCTACACCCACCGCACCAGTCAGAGCTCTCAAAACTGCTCCGTACTGAAGCTGTTTACTGAGAGGGACTTGAACTCGAGGTGATCACACCAGCAGTATTCCTACGCCTGTGGGACAGGGACATTTCGGTGTGGAACTTTAAACGTATCTGTACCAGAACAGGAAAACTGCACAACTGAGGAAAACAGCCCATACAGATATACAAGTATCTATCTATCTATATATATCCATCTCCTGCTCTGTCAATACTTGTCTCCTCTGCTCCTGTAATTCATGCACTGAAGGATGCTCACCACCAGGGCCATGTTGCCCTTCCTCCCAGTCCACACCAGTTCATACCACGCAGGTCTGGGGCAGGGGTTGCCAAGTGGTTTGAGAGGATACCAGGTAGTGAATCGGCCTTTCCTGCCAGCAGCATCTCTGCTGAGGAGCATGCTATGATCACAACATTACTTTCATTGCTTCTTCATTAAATTTGCCAGGCAAAATCACCGGGGGAATATTTTCCAGTGGGTCCTCCATTCAATTTTCAACACAAAACAGAGCTTTAAGAGCTACAGTTTCAAATATAAAATTATCCCTTGGCTTTTCCTTCTTTCCCAGACATACTTGGAACAAATCATTTGTTTTAAGATTTTCCAGACCAAATATCACCCCACCCTCTCTCTTAGCTTCCACCAAGACGGGAGAAGTCCAGTCTATGACTCACCCACATCTGGGCCTAAGGAGGGTCAGCACAACAGCAGGGAGTTAACACAGCCCTCGCCCAACAGCAGCAGAAGTACAGATCCCACATTTCACTTTCCCAGCACGGGCTTCTGAAGCAATGGGATAAATCCAAGCCTGTGTTTGACAGGGGACTTAGGAATTTCATGGCCCCAAGAAACAAAACCAAGTTCAGTGGCCCAAGATGTCATTCCTAGAACCACCAGCCTAAAGTCAAGTCACAGAACATCAGAGAGCCAAAGGGATGCCTTCGCTACAGCACTCCCACGTGACTCCCTGCAGAGCTTAGGGAAGATGCCACTAGGCTCCAAAGCAAAAGCTAAAAAGAAGTGAGATTGCCCAACTGTGGACTGCTTCTCTCAGCACTTACGTACATGAAGTTCAAACGTAGGACATCACAGCTGCACCTGGGAATAGTGTTTGAGCAGAGATTAAAGGCAGGCAATGGCATTCATGGTGGGAATTCATCCAGGAGCAAAAGAGGCCACTGGACCAGGAGCTGAGTGGCAATAAAGTATCTGGTAGGGCAGGGGCCTCATCAGCCAAGGCTCTACTCTGCAGGGCAGGTTCAAAGATGGTGGCCAGATTCAACCAAGAGCCCAAATCATCAGGTAAGGTTGTGGTGATGAGGCAGGTCCGAGGCCAAGCTAGGAGTCAGTCCACATATCAGGGTCAGACCCAGAGACTGCCAGGCAGATCCATGGTCACGAGTCAGGTCCAGCATCAAGCCAGAAAAAAACCAGTCTGTAAGCTGGGACCCACCAGAGTTCATAGCTGGATATGGCTGGAGCTGAGCTAGAGACCTGTGCTCCTACAGCACAGCTCAAACCAAGACTGAAGCTCCCAGGCAGGGCTTAAATGGAGTGCCTGGGCCCACAGGTGGAGGGTGTGGGTGGAAGCCCCAGGTGAAGCTGGTCAGGGCTGTTAAGGTCTATCAGTGCACTGAGAGCCATAGCCCAATGTCAGCTCAAGATCACTAAGCCATTCTCCCGCAACATCTGGCCCCAGCTGATGAGACGGAGGGTGTGGACCTTCCTCTGCAGCTGCCTGACACATGGACAGAGGCAGCTCTCCCTTCTCCAGCTCCGATCCACCACCCCAGCCACAACGGTCATGAGCTGGATGAGTCACATCTGGGCGCTTATCTCCCTCATGGCCAGCCTGGAGGCCTCGTTCCCACCGAAGTCCCCTGAAACAGTCTGGTTTATGCTGTGTTTAAATGAGGGTTGGTTGTCTGGTGGCCTGGGAATCAGAGACTGATCCTCTTATCCGGTCTCGGGAATCCTGTCCCGTCAGCAGTCTCCCAAAACGGGGACACAGCAGCGTGGCTGGGAGAGGGAGACAGCAGGGCTGCCCGGACGTGATTCTGCTGGCCATCTCCGAGCATCCGCTGGGGAACAAAAGTGACCTCCTCACCCCAGCCTGCAGACAGCGATCATCCATCATCCTCAGGTCAGCCTTCCTGCCGGACACCCTGCTCCCCAAGGACGGCCCGTTCCGCCGGTAAGCCCTGTCTCAGACATGGCACTGTTAGGACTGCAGTGGATTTGGCAGTCTGGCCTGGCCTCTCCACTTCTTCCCCTTCTGCAGACTTGCAAAGAGGTTTTCCAAGACATGGGTGCTTTCTTGTTCTATGGCACCTCTATCCAAGCTGAGGTCAGGGTGTGCCTGACAAGAGCACTGGAAAGAGCATGTCAGTACTGCTGCAGCTGCTCAGATAACAAAATGAAATCTCAACAATGACAGCATACTGTACATTTTTCCCTGATTTCCTATTCCTACAGTTTACTTCTCTTTCACGGCAGCTTCTAGCAGCTGACCATAGCAACCCAAGGGGCAGGAGGGCCAGGCAGAACTCAAGCATCCTTTGCTCAGCAGGGGATGGTTAAATGACTTTTGTTCCTGTCTGGCTGTATGATTTGGTCCGACATCTCCTGAGCGATGACTCATCAGATAAATGCCACCCATGAACAGCATTCCGTGTGCGGTGCCTTCACAATACAGCTCACTTGGGGATCTCTGCTCTGGAAAACAAGCTGACAACACTGCTTCTGTTACACTTGCTGGATGTCAACACCGTCCAAGCCTAACTTCTGAACCAAGCTGAAGCTGAGCCTCTCTCACAAAAAGCTCAAGGGCTCCAGTTTGTGCTTAGGTCAAAGGACACTTGTTCCTGCCCCTTACAAATTATTGAAGCTGATTCTCTCCCCTAATTAGAAAGCAGAGATCCTACGAAATTCTAGAATGAGCCCCACCGCTGCCCTCCGCCCAGGACATCTGCCATCCGCCTCACTGACTCATCACAGCTTGGGTGGCTTTTCTTCTCGTCAGCGGGAAACGCTTCCCAGCTCGCTCAGCGCAGCTCCATCTCCCTGCAAGCTGCTGCTCCTGCTGCTGGAGGATTCCTCTGACGTAGCTGCAGTGATTTATGGCAGACAGGGCAGCTTAGGACTTAATGAAGCTCAACAGAGCGCTGTCTGGCGTAGTACCGATGAGGGCAATGTTAATGTTACATCTTCTGAGCTGGAAAATACCTGGTGCTGCTGAAGATGCACTTAAGGGGCTCAGCCAGCATAATCCTACCACAACAGCACTTTCACTCGCATCCTTTCACTTATCTTTCTGTTCACACAGAGAGAGGGAACCACATGGGAAAGAGCCTTGACGTGTAAGTGTGACAAGGTTGTGCTGCAGATCCTGGTATTCCCTTCCAAGGCACGTGTAGGGCAATAGCCTGGTGGGAAAACCGTCTCCCGTTCTTTGACAGAACCAGGGATTATTGCAGCCCCACGTTCACCGCCTCTTGCCCTTGTACAACCTGGAGCCTCCCCCTCCCTGGTTCCTTGGCAGTGGATGCCGACAGCTTCCAACTATCTGTGAGTTGTACATCTCTTAATATGGACAGCTAGTCAGCACCAAGAGGGTGGCATGGAGTACAGCCAGCTCTGCCTGCTTTAAAAGTCTTGGCAGAGGATGACCTGCCTTCACAAGTGCTGATGGGGTACGTGACTGCGCTAGCAAGAACTGTCCCTAAAAGCAGTGCAGGGAACTCTGACCTAATCAGAAGTTTTGGGGGCACAAAATGCACTTCAAGTCCAGGGTTTAATAGTATTTAATAGGCAACGGGGTGAAGAAAATATGTGAGCTTCTGCACTGCTGTAATTCCAAACACCGCTGCGTAGCCTCATAGTGCAAATGCAATAACCCATAATTATCAGCCACCGCTCTAGAACTGATGGCAACTTTATGCTCCTGTACCTGTGGGGATACCTTGTTACACTCATGTACTTAATTACATTCATCAGATTCTGTAAAAAAGAGGGAAAGGTTGTTTACTCACATATAACGGTCTGGCAGACTGCTACGCCTTTCAACCTGTTTCGTGTTTTAGGGAGGGTGATTAGGGGGAAGGAAGGAGGCAAGGGAAAACACGCACTGGTTTCGGAGCCGACAGCACAGCATCTCTCTGCAGACAAGCAAGGAGCCTTTCCAGTACAGAACAAGCCACAGTCAAAATTTCTCCACTCCAGTGTGGTATGTAGTGAGGAGGAGGGGTCACAGGGGAGACTTCAGGCCCTCGAGCAGAATTCCAGTTCCTGCCAGTCAGGCTCATGTGCAGGGACCTGGTTCTCTCTGGCGAGCTGCGCGGGAAGGCTGCTGCAGGGTTCTGGCATCCCTGCCTGCCAGGTGCTGCTCAGAGGTCTCACAGAGGCAGCTGGAAACCTGCTCCCTGTCACAGCTCAGACACCTTCCAGCAGAGCGTGGAAGCTCGCCGGATGAGGCGACGCGAGGCAGCGTCCCTCAGAGAGTCCGGAGGTGCTGCAAAGACTGCGCTGGCCCGAGGACGGGCTGGGGAGTTTCTGCTGAACGCCAGCTCGTTCTGCGTTGAGGCAAAGGCTCTTGGCAGGTGGGGAGCGACCGACCAGAGCAGTACAAACAACGGGGCAGACCATAACACCTACTGGAGGGAAGTGCTCTGGGATACTGAAAGGTTCACACAGCGAGGGGAAGACCCCTCACTCCCTCAGGATCTCGGGAACAAGGAATTTTTCAGGAGTAAGATCTCATTTTCTCTCGGGGGGAGGACATGCAAGCTAACACTGCAAGGGTGTCCAAGTGCCGCAGTTTCACCCAGTCCAGAGGTACTCACAGGACTAAAGACCCCTGAGACCCTGCACCTCTGCCCTGCCTGTGCTTGGTAAAGAGCCAATTACCCTACACACTGCACTTTTACAAGAACTGGAGGTACGAGCTGATGCTTTTAAACTGGTAGCACAACTGACACTGCAGGACTCCTAGAGTCAATAGGGAAAGGTGGGGCATTTTGCTTTCGGAACACGGGGAGGCGTCACGGTCATTTCTCATCAGGTATTTTCCTCCTTGCATTAACTGCAATTTTTGGGTCTAAGATGCCCGAGGCTGGGGACCCTTGTCCCTTAGATATCTAACGCAGCGTTAGTACCACTGCGAACCAGACCACACTGAACTGCTGTTGGAAAAGATGGGTGCAGGCATTCAGCAGACCTACACGCTGCCGTGATGGTTAGGAGAGGGAGACGACAGCCCCCTTAGCAAAACGCAATACTCATCCAGACACTGAACAGCCACCAAGAGCACAGCGCAGCGTCCTGCGTGAAGCTGACTCGAGGTGACACGGCGGCCAGCTGGAGCCTGGGCTTTTCTGCTGACGCTGCTACCGACATCTGCGGCGATGCCTCAAGAGGTCAGCATCGTAACATCAGTAGGAAGCTCTTTTTCAAGCCACTAAGCACCCGTTTCTGAACAGAATATCGTAGGAAGCCAATTGCCCAAGTCTTTGGAAGGCCACTTTCCCCAGAGCAGCAAGGAAAATCAGCCAGCACGTTACAGGAACCCGTCCTCCAGGGAAACTAGGGCAGTGCTATTCTCCAGCTCACTAGGCAAAACAAACACAACCAGCTAGTGTCATGAGGTCCTTGACCTCTTACTCAATCATCATTACCTACATCAGTTTGCCTGATCCATCTAACCTCCTTGTCCTACAAAGCCACCCACAGAATCACAGAATCCCAGAATGGTG
>Ga0181612_101930_pt1 | contig 14625 bp, 8 predicted proteins | sample HoacroProtozoa21_FD_119630 | JGI IMG/M metagenome (GOLD analysis project Ga0181612, IMG submission 119630) | Hoatzin crop microbial communities from Cojedes, Venezuel. Combined Assembly of Gp0051906, Gp0051904, Gp0051908 | reverse complement strand
TGTCTTTCCTATGCTGAGAGCTCCAGAGCTGGACACAGGACTCCAGATGGGGTCTCACCAGAGCAGAGCAGAGGGGCAGAATCACCTCCTTCGACCTGCTGGCTACGCTTCTAGAAGTGAATGAGCAAGTGGACTTGCTCAACTGCAGAGTAGGGAGCTGCTTACCCTTCTTTCTTTCTTTGACCCCATCAGTCATGAACAGTTTGCAGTGCAGCAGCCCAGCTTCAATGCAAGAAATTGAGAATTTCCCCTTCCCCCTACTTTCTAAGCTGTCAAGGAGGCCAACACATGATGCAGCAGGTATGAGGCTGAATCCCATCCAGCCAAAAAGGTGTGCCTTCCATGCCCCAAGTGACTTCTCTAATAAAGCTCAGGCTGTATATTAAACATGGTCTCCAAGAACAGCTCTGCAGTGGATGTATTTTAAAGGAAAATTATGAGCCCGTTTGTCAGCCTCTAAGATACAACATAAGCACCCATATCCAGAAGAGATTTCAAGCCTGTATGAAAGATCGGTGCCAAATCTCTGGGAGAAATCGGATTTCTGACACAGCAGTCTCAGCAGTGTTTTCTACGGGATAACTTCAATATTGCCATTATTCTTGGCTGACTAACGCTCTCTAGGGAACTTGCAAGTGTAATCCAGACTGAAGATCTCATTGCTGGGGCTGGGCAACTTCAAGTTAAGGCTGACATTGCTGAGTGTTATAATATTACTTCACATTTTGGGCTTTAGAATTTTATTTTGAAGTAGTAACTCGGATTTTCTTTCCTTCTGTAACATCTTTCTGAAAGGATCTAATAAACCTGCTAATCAAATGATTGAGTTTTTCATGTGGATTGCTGGTTTCCTCCTTTAGAACTGTCTGTATGTTGCTTTAATTAAAGCCTAGCAGATTATTAAATCACTAGAATTAAGAACCAGAAGGATTTTCAGTCTTTATACTTTGCAGGACTTTTTCCAGCTCAGAGAGCTTTCCTTCTGTATCAGTTACCCAGTAAGAAGTCGTACAGATTTATTCTTTTTTCCTCTGGAGGAAGCATTGTGTTTCAGAGTGGTGCTGTTGGTTGCTCACCGCAGAACACAAGCGTGCAGAATCCAAAACCTTTTTTATCAACAGTAGATGTCAAGTAGTTCTGCCAAAATGCCAGGTTTTATTTGGTAGCGGTGATATTTTTGATACCATATCTATGTTGAATACATTATCTGGCTTTTCATTAAACACCCAGAAGAGTTATTTGCATGCTGGACAGATACACTAATTACCTTTTGTATTTTTCTTGGAGGGTGTGATTTCCTGAGAGTGAATGATTACAGTTTGACAGGTGCTGTGGAATATCAGTGGCAGATTTGGGCATATTTCTAATTAGACCATAAAATAGCTAATAACTAATAGGAGTTGATGGGGAAGAGGGAAGCAAAAGACTTGGATACAAAATGATCTTTTTTTTTTTTTGCTTTTAAATAGTATATGATATTATGGGATTGGCTGGCATTGCAGAATCTCTGTGCTGTTGCAAATTAAAATGGTTTTGACTTTGTTCAAGTCAACCATTTTGTATTCATCTTCTATGTCAGAGAAAAGCTTTTATGTGACAATAAGCTTACTGGGACATTATTAAATCATTTAATCCAATTGTTTGATGAGTTTCATGCCCTGATCACTTATAAACATGAAAGATTATGTGTACATCAGAGAAACATTTTTTTGATGAGAGTGTTTGTTTTGCTTGTTGAGTTTATAATGCTGGTCTTTTACTTCTACCTTCCTTTCCCCAAGGAGTTCACCTGAGTAGTTTGTTTCCACACAGAATGCCCTTCAGGAAGGTCTTTCCGGTTCTTTATAAATGCACTACATTCACTTTCCCCCCTCCAATAGATGCACAGCCTTTCTTCCCTCCTTTGCTGTGTGTCCCAAATACACTTTTTCACATGCATGGCTCTGCAAGTGAAAGATGGCTTTAATGGGATCACTCACGTGCTTAAAGGTGCCCCTGATTTTAGACAGCTGTTGAACAGAGACATTGTTTTCATCTGGCTCTGTGGGGTTCAGATTCAGGTAATGATTTCTAAAAAATTCTCTGGGCATCTTGTTCATCTGTACAGGACCCATAAACTCAGTGGTACTGGCTTGGATGCTGTGTTTACAGGGCAATATAAATATGGTCCAGGGACCTGTCCCTTGCCCAGGGCCCAGAGGCACCAAGTGTCCCCTCGTCCCCACTGCTGAGGGTACTCTTTCCAATAGCTGTCTTGCTCTGAGCAGGGCTCTTCAGAGCGGTTCAGAACAAAGCCAGGGCTGCTGAGTCAGGTGGACAAACGCAGGTACAGTGCTTCGGCCTCATCAACGGCCATCTTTCATTTAGCAGTGTGGATGAGCCCCTTGAGCTTCACTTCACTGCAAGTTGTCCCTCGAACTAGCTGCACCGCCGCTGAGGGTAGGCTTTGCTTCACCAGACCGGCTCGTCCTGCTCTGATCGTAAAGCAAGGGCTGCTGCCCCGCAGGCAGGCTGCTTGGGAACCTTTGCTCACATCCGTGAACGTGGGATGCCCCTGCTGAGATGCAGGACTGCCGAGGGGGGAGAAATGGGCCCAGTATCTAATAAATTTCTGGTTTCTGCCTGCTGGTTTACATGCTTCAGCAAATAAAACATGGTTATATCAGCAGAGTGTGTTTGTCTTTGGCTTCTGTTTGACACTTCCACTTGCAAAATTGCTACAGCTGGAATTGTAAGCAAATGATTTCTTTATTATTCATAGCAGCAGGTGCTGCAACAGCCTTTTGGCTAGAGCTGTACTCTCTTGCTTCATGGTTTCTATATATTTGATTAGATGGTGCCATGCTGCTCAGATGGGATGCTAGTGCTCCAATAAATGTATTTTGTTACACGATCAGTTATATAGTGCATTATCATTATTATTTCCATAAATCACTTTTAGTTGGCAGCTTTCTGTTGCCACTTGGGATTGTTCCAGCAATGATTTGCATCCTTTTTGTATGTCATCCTAAAAAGATTTTGGAAGTTAACATAGCCTGGGTTTGATTTTATAATAGCTGGTGCCCTTCTGGCTGCACCAGAACACAGAAATGAGCTATCCAAGTGGGACTGACATATTTATTTTGATTCACATATCATTTGTGTATTCTTCAAGAAGTGCTTATCCCACAATTCAGTATTCACAATTTAGGCTCCCACCGCCAGTGTGCTTATGCCAGCATTGTGATGCTAAAAATCAGGTGCCTGTCCGCAGCAGGGTGATTGAGAACAACGAAGCTCGCCGCACAGTGGAGGGACAGAATGATGTTCCTCACTCAGAAAGGCAGCCCAAAAGCCCAGCACGTGTACATGGGACCTGCCTGTCCCCTGCCAATCAACAGAGCATGTGTCTGGATTTCCCATTTCTCTATGAAAGCGAGATGCTTCTGCTAGATCCCCCTCCTGAGGACTCAGCACCGGCTCTTTTCAGTGATGCTGTTAGAGAAATTTTGGCTTGTAGCACTGTAGTTGTGCTCCTTACTCTTTGCAGAATGGGCCAATGTATAAAGATTTCGGAAATAAGTTGAATTTTCTCTTCAACCAGGTGGGAAGCAAATGCACATTCTCCCTGTCTAGGTAGAAGACGTAGGGGGAGACAAACCCTCCAGCCTTGCTAAGAGCGAGAGCAGAAGAGGTCTGGCATGAGGGTCTCTGCAGGTACCACAGAGCCTGGCACTGGTGGGCCCTCACTCGGCAAGGGGGCTCAGCTCCAGTCTCTCTGGGCATTTCACCATCACTGAGCTAAAAATCAAAAAAGAGCTTGGATAAAATCTGTAGAAATCAATTCAGTCCAGGCAAGCATGCAGACCACAGCTGGCCTCGACTTGGAGCTTAAGCCAAGCTACGAATTGCCATTAACAAAACCTGGTTTGGACTCAGACACTCATTACTTTTCCATCTAGAAGTGACCACCTCACGTGGTGCCTGCTGGCTAAAGACAGCTTCTTCAACTGCTGCTCAGGCAGACCTTCAAATGGAGCAAGAGGCTTTTTTACAATGAAATTGCCTCTCAGAAGGGATGACAACTATAGTCTAGCTGTGCTTTTCCTGCTATTAAGAGAGAGGCTTAACCAGTTCAGTTCCGTGCTTAGAGGAGGAATTTTCCAACATCACAAAGGTAAATAAATAACATGTTTTTATGACAGATTCCTACCAAGGCTGCAGAGGCCTTATTGACTGAAGAGATAATGGAGCACTTGGTGCATCTGACAGAAAGGTGCAGATGGTTTTCCATATGGAGACAAGCAGATAGCAAGAACAGGGAGTGTGTCGCTGCAAGGTACAGGGGCGGCTGCCTTTTCAGCTGGCTGCAGACTGGGCACTTCACACCTGTGAGTTCACTGCTATGTGGAAGAATCAGTTCAGCCTTCTGTTCAATTAAAAAAAAAGAAAAATTAGGTGGAGTTTCACCCGTTACGCTAGTTTCATTTACAGGCTGCAATGCTGGGAGATTTGATGGATCTGTTACATGAAAGGAGAATGGGTGATATGTGTATAATCACGGGGAACAGCCTCCTGCTTTGGGCACTGAAAGCTATGAAAGAGAAAAATAATGAGCTGGGAGTTGCATCCAAGTATGACATTAGTGGTACCACTTTCAGTTAGCTCGGCAGATCCGAAGCAGGGAGATGAAAAATATGAGGAACACAACACAGCAAGGTATTTTGGCCCCATCCTTCAGGCAGAAAGACCCTCTCCTGGTCACAGCTGAATAAGCACCATCATTCTGCCACTCCGAGCTGCTATAGCCTCAGTGTCCTCTGTTTCCCACTTGTGGGTACAGTTGTCCACGTGTGCCTTGTTGAGCCCCACCAGCATCGGGAGATGCTTTCAGGCATGTTCCAGTGTGCTGGACTGCATGTATCCTTGCAGCACATATCCTGCTTGTGCCAGAGACTGCTCCTGAGCTCAATCCCTGCAAGACAGGTGGACCTGGTTTGGGATTGGGCACCAGGTTGTCCTCAGCAAGCAAAATGAGATATTCCCCGTGATTTTTATTGATGAGGTCTGGATTTTACGCCCTGTGTAAGATGGCGCTGATGTTTAAGAATGACATATTGTCATCCTGAAAAGTGGAACTTATTTGAAGGGGAAAAAAATGCATAATTCTGAAATAAAATTTAATTTATTTCTCACAGGTGCTGTTTCAGAAGATGTGTAAGGAAGAAGCAGGTAAGACACTGCATTACTTCTTGAAAGGTTCTTGGTGGCTTGTGTAGACATGTATGTGTTGATGGAGCACCCATGGGAATCTCTCCTGTTCTGAGTTTTGGTTATTTTGTGCAGTTGCTGCAATCACTTCCATGCTGTTGTTCATGACATAGTGGTGTAGGACTTGCGTGGTTCTTAGGAAATCTGATAATTCAGCAACTTTTGACTTACAGCTTGCAAGGTGAGTTTTGAAATAACAGGGGCAAATCAAGTGTTTGTAATTGGTGTCAGAGTGGGACTGAAGGGCTTGCCGAGGCACTGGCGGGCGTAGGGTGAGCCGAGGTGAAATGTACCTGAGTCCGTTTGCTGGCTCAGCGCTTGCACAGCAGCTGAGCCTGGTGAAGAGACTCCTTACATGGGCACATTTTCCAAAAAATGTAGCACCTCACCCTGGGCCTTGTTCCCAGTGGCAGAGTCACGGTGCCCACATCACTCCTTAGCATGAACTTGCTAGCTGGTTAATGCAGTGGACAATATTAACAGCGTTAGTGAGTTTGACCATTATGGGGAAACTATTTAGTTACAGCTGACGTTCTCTGAGGCACCAAGATCAGAGCAGTAAGCGGAGTTGAAGACGTGGATACTCTGAATCCCACGTACATTAGTGCGCCAGGAGCTAAGAAAAGATTTGGATAAACAGATATGCACACAGAGATCCTGATTCAGCAAGGTACTTAACACGCAATTAAACGTGCATTTGACAAAACCAATTCATTGCAACGAGGAGTAAACAACTGCTTTGATGATTTGCTTAATTGAGGGTAAATGTCCTTATTAAATTGTAATGAAGCACAATTAAGAAATATAGAGAAAAGAAACTGCTTCCCAGAATAGGGTTTACTGGAATTGAATAACAGCCCCACAGTTTTGCAAAAAGAAGTGTCCCCAAAGTCTAAGTGAATCCTCATTCCCACAAAAGCCTTCACCAGCTAGAAATATTTCAGTCATAAAACAACTGACCTCTGGAGTCACCCATTTCCGACTGGTTTTTCTGTTTTGTTAGCCAATATGTATGCAGTGTGTGTCAATTAAAATGAAAGCAGTTGGACATCGTTGTTGTAATTATCCCTCTGTCCCTGGATGACTTTGCATCATTTTTGGCCTGAAGGACTAGTTTAAGCCTGTTTGCTAACTCAGTGATTTCTTCTTGCTCAGAGTAGCATCTGGCTCTGCTCTGAAATGCATCCCCTGTTCTTTCCAAGGGCCACCTTAACTCTGTTAGATGAATGAAGCCGTTTGCAGCCAATGTCACTGATGCAGTGGCTCTGCTGGCAAACGTGCTGACCTAGCAAAATGCCAGCAGCCCTGGCCTAGAAAATTCAGTTCTGCGTAGGCAATTTCACCCTCATGTACTTAACGTCAGGTCAACAAAATGTGAAGGCTGTTGAGCATAGTGTAAGTATTTTCATTCAAGTGCTGTGCACATTAACTTTTTCTGCTTTATGAGTTTTATGTGTATTTATTCCATGATGGTATTTGCCAATGAAACATATGCCTGTGCTTTTCCAAAGCTAAACAAATCCCATCAATTTCTGAGATTGATTTAGCCATTGTTTTTATTGCTTTCATTGCTTGGATCACAACCTCTCCATGACACTGAAGGCTTGCTTTATAAAGAAAAGGAAAACACAACAATGGCACATACATTTTAAATAAATCTGACGGTTTTAGCAATGCTCCCATTTTTTTACTATGATTAATTTTTGAATTGTGTTACTTTTATGATAACATTAATTCGGTCACCATAAGAGATGAAGCTTAGTACCCGTCTTTACAGTAGAACCTGATGGTTGAAAATTTGATAACTGCAGACATGAAAGAAGAATGACAGGTCATTTTCTGACACAGTTTTGTTACTGAGGTGGAACTTTAATCATGGAAATCTAGGATATGGTACAGCTAGTAATAAATTTATCATGAAAATGCTTCTGGCAGAAAACACTAATTTCTTCAAACTGAACCATTTTACAGGAAAAGGTTAGCATCCATTAATTTCTATTTCAAATCTTCTCTATAAAATAGGTGTGCATGTCTTGACATGCGATGATATAACAGTTCTCAAATTGAGAAGTTTTGATTTCTATTTGGCTTTGAAGCTTTTGGCTTTGAAATGACCCTGGATTAGGCTGAAACAGAGCTCCACAAGACTTGGAAATGAATATATTTATATAATTGCACACTACTAAGTAAATACAATATTATTAGAAGTTAGACCTAGGTTGCAAACATGGTGTCACCCACACCCTTTAAGATGCAGTTAGCGAAGTGCCGGGGACAGTTGCAAGGGAGAAGGAACGCTTTGGAGTGGAACAGCTGGTTTTCCTGTGGACAGGCTTACTGTTAGTCTGTAGGTTAGTAAGTTATCTGTTTGCTTTCTGTAGAAGCAGTAGACAGGAAGATGATTCACACTTGCACTGCTTGTACATGATGGCATGAATAAGTTTTATGAATATGTAAAAAACAGCCTCTTCTGTGGCTTTACCAAGATCTGTGAAAATACCAGCTTCATCCACTGAGCACTACTTTCTTTCAGAATGAACATGTCTGTCCTGGTGGTAACTGTGATTCCAACCATTAAACCACATTCCTGCTGTCATTAATAGATGAAGTCATTATTAGGACTGCCCCAGTCCCATTGCCATGCAATAGACCACTCTGTTCAAGTCATCATTGTCAATGCTTTTCTTCTCATATTGTCAGGTACATAATGCCAAACCCAATCTGCACCACCTATCTCTATTCTGGACTTGTAGCCCAGGACGTCCTAATGGCTTGTTGTGGTACTGCAGAGAACGTCTTGGTTATCTGCTCCTCTTGCCATCAGGTTGCTGCTGGGTGTTTAGATAGTCTGTGGTAGTCACTATTAAAACCTGGCTGACCGACGCTATGCATCCTTACTATCTCCTAGTATATCTCTTAGTAAAAATTATTCTGTTCAGTTTGGGCATTGTAGCTGCCTGATGTATTTTAAAGTTATCACCACATAGCTCAAGATGACTAACACAGAGCATACTTCATCACGGGTAAGGAAAATGAGCTTTTATGTTGCTGACAAAAATCCGAAGTCAGATTAAAAGCTGACACATCCTCTACTTCAGTGATATGTATGAAACACTAAATATAGCACTGTGCTTGTGTATTTGCTGATGCATGGTAATGCAGTCTGTAGCAGAACAGCAACGGGCTGGCAAGGAAGATGGTGCACTGCAGTAATACAATAAAATCCTCATGTGACCTTGGCCATTTCAGAAGTACTCCATGGATAATTGTGTATGCTTGACTGGTACGTTACAAAATTCACATAGAGGCAGTTGTGATGCCAGGGCTTTAACAAATAGCCTGATCCTGCAATATTTGTCCAGGCACAATGCTGATTGACTTCAAGGAGAGATCTCTGTAGCTTAAGAAACCAGAACTGTGCTGTACAGCAGCTGTATATGAACAACTGCCACCGCAGGGCCTGATTCTGGGAACTGAGAGGGAACTGCAATTCCATCTGGCCCTTGTTAGAAGCTGCAGGTGCTTGATTCATCAGAACATCAAATTCATATACAGTGGTTCCCACTGACTACATATTTTTGTGTTTCCTTGGTCATATCATGTTTTATGCTCATTTTTATATTTAATGAGGAGTTACGGGTTGATTGCGCTGTGAACAGGGAAATGAATGTGCCTCACAGAACCATAACCTGTTCTGGGATTTTCCTCTTGCTCATGGGGAGATGGAGAAGGTGATTGCTTTCAGCCTTTCACTTGCCTTGGATGCCTGGCAAGTGTGCTGGCAATGGAGCTGAAGCTGTGTCCATGAGCTGTCTTGTCCCATTCTCTGCAGGGGAGAGCAGCAGACGGGTTGGACGTTCTGCAGTCCCTCCTGAGACCTAGGTAGTACTCATGTCTCATGCTGGCATTACTCCAGCTACAAGTGTTTACCCAAGATGAGAACTTGACCTTAAATAACTGGGGATAATAAAACATCCTCATCCAATGATGCCGTGCATTTACTAGAAAGCAGAGTGGGGTCACTGACATATTTCCAACATGAAGTGGAGATGCTTACTTTGGACTGAAAAATGAACAGGCTGTTCAGTGATATAGTGAAAGTAAACTAGTGAATAAACCTAGCTGTTTGGTGGCCTTGGCCTGTTAACTAGTTAAATTCTGTGTTGCTCCGATTAGAAGTGGGTAGACTTGGTGCTTCTCCTGCAGTCAGTGCATCAGAGGGTCCTTTCATTTGGCTCCTGTTCTGTGCGATGCCAGTTTGGTTCCCAAAATTAGGCAGTGAGATTGCCTCTTCCTGCCTGTATGTTCCTTTTGTAATCAGCAGTGACAGAACAAATCCCTTCTTTGTTCTTCTGAAAAGGCAAATCTTTGCTACTCAGCTCCTGCTGATGTACTGGAGCAGCTGAGGGCAAACTGGGATCCTCAGCTCTCAAAAGCAAGAGGAAAATGAGAACCCTTACTATATTTACCTCAGGATATTGCAGTTTCTAAGAAAAAAAAAAGGACACGTGTAGATTAAAAACATATATGTTTACTGTTTTAGTATGTAAATTATAGACAAAAGCTGGATCAATTAAGGACTACTCTGAATTTTATATAACAAACTTCTCCACCAATAAAGCAGTAATGCAGACGCTTTATACACATGCTAATAATCAATGTCATTCTAAATATCTTCCTCCATTTCCCTGCTCCATAGTTCTTTCTGTAACTTTGATTTTCAGTCAACAGAAAAATATTAAAAAGACTAGAACTGTACAAAATATAGGTGGTTTCAGAATGAAAATATTATAAACATTTTTCCTACTTTAACTCATTTTTGTTTACAGTTTGGACTACTAAAGAGAGTTAAACACTGAACAGCTGATAGATGAGCTTGGGTTTGTAACTGCTCTTGAGACTTAAAAAGATCTGACAGGAACCTTGCTGTAAATGGTGATCTAATGCAAATTGATAAATTGCTCTAAGGTTTTGCCTCTGTTGGAATTAGGGGAGGTTGGTTTCCAGCAGATAAGGTCAGACAGAGAGCCATAGGATTTTTAAGTCATTTTCTTCTATAACTGAACAAATGTCTGACAAAGGTTGTGGACAAACAGCCGTATTCAGCTCCATTGCATCTAAGCGACCAACTTCCTTTAAACTGGGCTTTTCCAAGAGTCAGGGAAGAGGATGCATTTTGGCATTTAATGTTTATTCCAAAAGTAACAAACACCTGGAAGATTTTCACTGAATAATAAAAAATCTAGTATACCTGTTTTCTATTTCAATTAGACCTTTTTCTCAGACCTCTCTGATAGCCACAATGCAAGGTATGTCCTTGTGTTTCATTTACCGGGCAAGGTATGACTTTGAAAATTTGAAGGTTAGTTATTTTAAAGAATGCAAGCAACGAAATAAATCCTTAGTGTTTTATAATGCTAATTAAGCATTACAGCTCTGAGAGAAACAGACACACATGGAAGAATGAGCTATATAGCAGGAGGCTTTGTTTTCACAGAAAGCATTTCTAATGGGTAGCAGTTCCAGCAATTTTAGTGTTCCCCATTAGAAAACATTTCCCTCAAGTAACAATTCTCTAGGTTCATTTTTTTTGCTATTTAACTATTTAGGATCAATTCCTAAGGAGTAACTTGTGAGGTTTGATGCTGTTTTGGGGTGGCACATAGCTCCTCTCTGAAAGGCTCGGGACACAAGATGGATTCCGCGCTGTTTCTTTGTTTGCAAGTCAGGCAGGCAAACCCAGAGGAATGTTTCTGGCTGGAACATATGCTTAATGTAAGCTGTTTGGGGCAATAAAGCTATCAAATGAAGCAGCCAGCTTCTGACCTTTTGCAGCACAGGACCTTTTGTGGGACCATAGTCAGACCATGCTGCTGTTTCATGCTATGGAACAGCCTGCCATGGTGCAACCTCTGCTCAGAGGAGATGGCCACGGCACAAAAAGACACAGCGTCTGTGGAACTGTGGCTGGCTGTGGGCAAAGATACTAGTTTCCACTTCCATGAGCAAGAGAGATGAAACCCTGTAATGTTCCTGGTGTGAGGACTGAACGTAGGTTCTCTAGGTGTGAGCCTCAACGCCCTGCAGTTGAGTAATATCCACGTTAACCTGAAGGAAGTAATCACTGCATAAGCCTCTCCCTAAATATAATGGCACCACTAGAGGAGGACAAAGAGCTGTGTAGTGTTAACGTCAGTTACGGAGGCACCTTCCTGAGAAACAGGAGAGTTGCTTTAGCAAGCTTTTCAACTGAAAACCATCCAGTCTCTGCCCTTCCTGTTCTCTGTATTAGATTCCATCCAGGCCAACAAGTCGCTGTGACAGAAATGCACATGGAGGTGCTGGTACTTATTGAGCGTTTAGCACAAGGCAAAAACAAATTAGTAATTTCCACCATGCTGTCAAGCCACAGCTGAAGTGAAGCAATAGGAGGAGGCTGGAGCTGCATCCGAACCCAGAAGACATGCCAAAACCATCCCATGTATAATTCCATTGCATATAATGGCATTTGTCAGTTGTGATTTTGGCTCTGTGTCTTTATGAAGGCAGACCAATAAGAAAAGCAAGTTCAAGAAAACAGAAGGCCAAAAGGTTGCTTTACATGTGGGTATTATTAAGTGGCTCTAAAACTGCTATTCCAGCCTTGGTGAAGTGTTGGCTTTTGACATGGGATCTGAGAAGGTAGTGGCTTTAGGCTTGTATTTGAAATTTGTTTATATTAGGTACATACCTACCCTGGAATATTCATGGTTCCCAAAGACTCTGTTATGTAAGGCTAATATGTATGTCAGGACAATTTGTTTTAAAGCAAAAGGACACATTCTTCCCTGGTGTAACTCTTGTGGAGACTAATGGGTTTACATCAGAGTTGACTTAAGCACCAATTCAATGACAATTTGAAATTAAGCAGCATGATTAAACAGTGAAGAAGTTGCCCAGCACGCTGTGCACGGCATAGGTCTGCCTGGTGGTTGCCATGAAGGTGTTTATTATTAGCTGCAAATTTATAAATAGGAAGGACAGACTGCGACGTGTGCAGTGTTTGAAATTTGGTTTGGATGACTTCTATGTGGAAATATAAAAGGAAATGCTGAATTTATTTTTAAGCAAACTTGATGAAAAATTAGTTTATTCCACAAACTACAGCTGATAATATTTTTTTTAGTTACTTCAACAATTACAGTTGTCATTGTATGCTGCCTACTAATAACTTTCATTTTCAGAATTCTTAGCTTACCAGAGGTGTAAGGATTTCTCCTTACATTAAATTCAGTCCTTACTGCAATACATGTTTATATGTGATATGTAATTAACACTAACATAACACTTGTTAGTAAGAAAAATTTGCTTTTACACTTGCTTTTAGAAGTCAGGAAAATGCCCATCAAAGAAGTTATTAGATTGGTTGAATGATTTTCAAACCCAAAACTATAAATTTCTTTTAAAATTGCCTTAATTCTGAGAAGAAAACTGAAAATAGCGTAGAATCTTTCAGGTGTATCCTGTAGAATATTAAGGATTCCTCCCTTGTAAAATCTAATTCTGCACTGATTGCAGTTATTGGCAACTTGGTGGGGGTAGAATTAGTCTCTTAATGATGCATTTATGGCTGTATAGAAGATTATTTTTATCTGTAAAGAAAAAAGAACACCTTCCACTTTTCACAGCATTTCAGAATTAAACAACTCCTCTCAGTAGCTGAGGAAATGGGAAGCTTGGGAACATTGTATTTCATAAAATATATGTAGTTCTTTTAGCAAAGTCTTTAAACAACAACTTACTTGGATTCGTAGTTAAGTCATTTATTATTTTTAAACTGTTTGTCCTGAGGTAGGGACAATGGGCCTCAAGCCCAGAGTAGTGTCGTTTTGAGCACTGTACGGGCACAATGGGAGTCCTTCCTGCACAAACCTTGCAGCCTTGTATTATCGTCAGTCTTCTTTCTACAAAAAGGTGAGTGTTAAAACATTTACATTTGTTTCTAATTCATCATTCAAATCATTCTTCATGAGCTTATTTTCATACATGTTGGTCCATGAACTGACTGGTGTCCAGGTTATGGTCCCCACCCTGTGGGCTGCTCTTTGCTGTGCCCTTGGTCCACGCAGAGCTGTGTCTGCCCATGCATGCCAGGGCACTCACCTGAGCGGTTAGCATTGCCTCAGCCAGCAGCAGGTCAAGGCTTCCTGGTACAGACAATTCAGAGAACCAGGGGCTAAGGCCCAGGGTGTTGGTGGTCCACTCTTGCCAAAGACAGAAGGTTCTGGGGTGCAGAAATAGGAGGGAGTAACTCAGAACTGTTTCTGCTGTGCCTGCTTCCCAAAGCAGTGGGGAGGTAATAAGGATAGGAATAATTGCAACATGCCACAGCTAACTGGTCTTCCTTACAGACTTTCCCAGCAGTAGTTGTCTTACTATCCAGGCCAGGCCGCCGTCAAGAGAAGCCACTAGTTTGGATTTGCAGGGTCTTTCAGCAGGCAAAGTGCGGACAAGGGCATAGAAACTCTGGCATCACTAGCAGACTGCTGATGTTGCATCTGTTTGTTTTATAAATATGTAGCACTTGTAGTTAGGCCTGCTTTTCACACTTTCTTTTCTTGTCAGCTCACCAACACATTGTCGAAATCTTCAATTTACAGCTCTCTGAACTCTTGTTTGCTAACAAAAACCTAAGATCAGTTTCCAAAGTTAAACTAAAACTTCTCTTCATATTTTTTCGTCTGTTTATCAGACAGACAGTACTGATGCTGTATGTTCAATGGCTGGGTAATGTATTGGAGAACTCAAAATATTCAGTAACATAATTTAAAGTACACCTTTTAATTTATTACTTCTGTTGCTGTGCTCCTCTTTTATGGTCCCATAGCCTTGGAATTTTTTAAGCATAACAGTAACCATATAGGCATGATATCCAGAGCATTAAGCTACATGTAGGTAAGTAACTGAGTGTACACAGAAATATGTGAGAGTGCCTCTAACTTGCTGTGATGTATATATGGAACATTGATGTAAGTCTTGTATGTTGTGCTTCTTTAGGTCTTCATAGATCCTGTGTCTTATGATCACTGGGGAGGAAATACCTTTAATCATCAAGTGTTCATTTGCAGTGGCTACACTTTATTCTTACACAACACAGTTTGGATGGACACACAGAATTCCTTTCCAGTGGTTTTGTTCCCTTGGGTTTGATCCTGCTTTTACCGAAGTCTGTGGCAAACTGTGCTTGGCAATGTCAACAGAGGCCAAGTGGAATGATGAAGTACTGGAGTTCTGCTGCACAGGGCTGCGGGGTGGTCGAATATGCATTGCTGTCATTTGGAAACCACAGAGCCACCTCTGTCTACAGTGCTAGGCTTCTTTCATCATTACCCTTTT